>VFSW01000204.1_pt1 | contig 82281 bp, 54 predicted proteins | sample 5358111 | NCBI WGS metagenome assembly VFSW01 (sample SAMN11554181, study PRJNA540505) | mine drainage metagenome | isolation source: sediment from site ElyBrook_90M | place: USA: Ely Copper Mine, Vershire, VT | collected 2017
GGAGTCCGAAAATCCGAAAAATTCGCACCGAGGTGAAAGATTAGAGACAGCGGCGAGGAATAATGCTGATTCAAAAACAGCGTCGCCCCATTTGAGCACGGGCTCTGCAAGACCAAGGTTGCGCAGGAAAAGAGCTGACCCATGAACTCTCAGGACAGGATTTGTACACGCGCCGGCAGGTATTACCTGGATGAAGGAGGAGAAAGGCAAGATGGTGACTCGGTGGCTATTGCAGGGCCGCGATGACGGCGCCGGTAAAGTCAGCCGTGGAGGCCGAACCACCCACATCGTGAGTGAGCATTTTGCCCACGTCGTAGACCCGCCACAGGGCGCGCTCAACGCGGTCAGCCACGTCATCCTGACCCAGATGGCGCAGCAGCAGGCAGGCGCTAAGCATCATGGCCGTAGGGTTGGCAATGCCCTTGCCTGCAATATCCGGCGCGCTGCCGTGGACCGACTCAAAGAGGGCGCAATTCTCTCCGATATTGGCGCCCGGAACCAGGCCAAGTCCGCCCACCAGCCCCGCGCAAAGGTCGGAAACAATATCGCCGTAAAGGTTCTCAAGCAGCAGCATATCAAACTGGTTGGGGCGAATCACAAGCTGCATGCAGCAATTATCCACAATCACTTCGCGGTACTGAATGTGGGGATACTCTTTGGCGACTTTGCGCACGCTATCCAGGAACAAGCCGTCGGAAAGCTTCATGATGTTGGCTTTGTGCACCGCGGCGATGCTCCTGCGACCGTGCTTGTGCGCGTAATCAAAGGCAAAGCGCGCAATCCGGGTCGACGCCCGCTCGGTGATAATTTTCAGGCTCTCAACCACTCCGGGCACCACCACGTGTTCCAGGCCGGAATAGAGGTCTTCCGTATTTTCACGCACGATCACCTGATCGATGTTTTCAAAGGGAGTCTTGATGCCGGGAAGGTTTCTGACCGGCCGCAGGTTGGCGTAAAGATCCAGTTCTATGCGCAGGGCAACGTTGAGGCTGCGATGGCCCACTCCGACCGGCGTGGTGAGCGGACCCTTCAGACCCACGCGGGTTTGCAGCATCGATTCCACCACCGGAGAGATGTGCGGGTCTTCGCTGCGCAATCCCACCGTGCCGCGGGCGCTCACCTGCACCCACTCAATCCGCGCCCCGGCGGCTTCGAGCAGACGCAAGGTAGCCACCGAGATTTCCGGACCGATGCCGTCGCCGGGGATGAGCGTAACTTTAGGAACCTGAGCCTGAGATGACAAGCTTGAGTTTGATGTCATGTTTTAATTGAAGCATGGGAATTTAAATGGGCGCAAGCAAAAGGGATCAGTTGGCGCCACCGCCGCTGAAAAAGAGCGCAACCAGGTTGGCGGGCCCGGAGCCGCTGACTTCAACCCGGTTACCGTCAGAGGAAATCTGCATGCCGCTGATGAACGAGTTTACAGCTTGCGCGGAGCTGGAAGCGCCCGCTTTTTGCGAATCGCGCCACAGGCTGAGCAGTTGCGCAAAAGCACTGGCCTGGGCCGGCTGGTCGCAAACAATCGAAAGGCCCAGCGTGAAGTCCGACTGCCAGTCAACGTGGTATAGCACGGCGCGCACGGGGGCAAGAAAATCGGTGAGCGCTTTCTGCTGGCTGGAGGCCGCGCCCAAAAGCCACGGGGCAATCAAACTTGCGGCAGATTTGCCGGTGGTAATGCCCCACTGCGGTCCGGAGTTTTCCATTTCCGCTTCCCAGTTGGTCATGTTCTTGTTGGAATCCAACGCAGGGGCAGAGCCGGACCAGGCGTCAAGCATGGCCTTTACATCTTTCAAGTGGCCAAAAACCGCCATGTCAGCGCTGAGGAAAGCAAAGTACAGGTCGGCAGGATCCTGGCCGGAGCCGAATGTATCCAGGTTATAGCCCTGGTAGGTTAGCTGCGGCAGCCGGCTGCGCTTTACATAGGATGCGGCCTGATTGGGATGGAACTGGCCGGTGGCAATGCCAAAGAAGCCTGGCGCGTCGCCAGCCGCACCGCGCCACCCCATCACCACTTCGCTCACGTCCTCATCAGGATCGTTGCCCATGGCCTGCAGGAAATCGGAAAAGGCGCGCATCTGGCGGGTAAACAGGGCCTGCCGGATGGCGGCGTAATTGGGCAGATCGCGCAGAGTGGAAAGGTCCGTATAGGCCAGTTGCAGAGTATCGGAAGGGAATACGGAGAGCGCCTGCTGGGCAAGCCCCTGCGCCCGGCCCGCTGCGGACAGGAAGAGGGTTGCCATCACAAGAATCAGAACCAGTTTGAACGGGGCACGCATCACTCTCTGATTGTAAGCCATGCGCGAGGAAAAAAGCAGGGCCTGTTCCCAGGCAGGAAACAGGCCCCGTTGATTATTGCGGAAGCTGGTGGACTTTGTGAGCTTCAAAAACCCAGCCCGGTGTGGGCAGATTGATGCCGTTCACGTTCACAGGCTGCAGTTCGTAGAACAGCAGCCCGCGAATCGCAATCGGCGTCTGGTTGTTGAGCGCCGGCAGGCCGGTGGTGTTCACATAGGCGGTATCGGAGAATGTGGCCACCGCAACCTGTTGCCCCTGGAAGAGCGGGCCGCAGGGCGTTATGTTGAACGCTCCGCTCTTGCCGTCGGAGCCCACGCTGATGGTGTTGTCAAAAGTGCAGACGATGGTGCGAGGTCGCAGGAAGATCGTCTTGGCGTTCACGGTAAACGGCGACGACTCCATCTTTTCGCCGGAGTGCACCACCACTTCTTCCGCAACGCCGAGGGTTTGGGCGTTGAAAGGCAGTTGCCCTTCGTTCCATCCTTTGGCCGTGATCTTGAAGTTGGTTTGGTTGGTTACGTTAACCGTGGCCAGGTTTGTCGGCATATTGGCCAGCGGATCCATTTCTCCGCGCCGCACGAAGAGCGTAAATTGCGTTACATTGCCGCTGGAATCGCGCGTGACCGTTACCACCTTGCCGGGCATCGGGATTCTGCCCATGCCCTCGTCTTCCTGCTCTTCCACTTCCACGCTCTGGGCAACAAGGTTTCCGGAGTTGTCGACAAAGCCCTCGACTTCAACAAACGTGTTGGGCTGTATACCAGAAAGCGATCCGTCATCAAACTGGGTTTGCGCGTTCACTTCAATGGTTCGCGACATGCCCAGGAAGTTCTGCATCACAAAGCTTCCCGTATAGGCGCTGTTCGAGCTGGTGGTGGAAACGCTCTGCACCATTCCGGTCAGGTCGCCCACATCACCCTGGTTGTCGGTGCCGGCACTGGAAGAGGCCACGTCAAAGACCGGGTTGATCTGGCCGGTGATCTGGCCGTTGGCATCCACCGCCAGCGACTTGCGCAGATCAAAATCCACGCCCAGTCCAACGGCCTGGTTGGCCGTTACCGTGATGGGCGGATTGATAACTACGGTCACCGTGGGTGTGGTCAGCGTGGCCGGCACATTCACTGCCGCAGGCGGGTTCTGGGTCATATCCAGTACCGTGATTTGTGGGTTGGTCAACGTTAAGGTGATCTGATTGTATGTTCCCGCCGGAACACTTCCGGCAAGGTTTAATTCGGTCATAAAGTCCATCAGGCGGGCAAAATCCACCGTCACCGGATTGGCCGAGGTTATGACGGTAACGGGACTGCCGGCGGTTCCACCAGCCGGGGTAACTGGGGTCAGAGTGGCATTGGTAATCGTTAGCATCAGCGATTCCACGTTGCAAACCGGGGCGTCGCCGCCCAGCAAGGCCACCGACCCGGTTGATGTACTCTGCGAGTTGCTGCCGCTGCCGTTGCCGGCCACGTTGGTTGTACCCAGGCCGCTTGTCGAGGTGCTCATACCGGAGCCGCCGTTGCAAGCTATTTGGGTGGAAAGGATCAAGCTTAAAATGGCAGTGATTATCAGTAGTTTTCTGGCGCTCATGTACTCCATTCCTCCTGAAACCCGATCACAAACCTGATTGAATTGCGTCCAGCCTGGCCCGGAATCGGCCTGGCTGAATTCTTTACGACCTTGCACAGGCTGCAACCTGCCGCGACAAAAAGCGCTGCCCCGACAGACCCTCGCAGATTCTAATGATTTTCGGCAGCCCCCTTCCTTCGCTTGAACCCGGATGCCGAAAAAAAGTTGCAGGGCTTAAACCACTACTTTGCCTTTGGCAAACTAAGTACAACGAATTAAATTTTTTATGATGGGTGGGTTTTCGCGGCCAGGGTGGGTTATCGTCTGTCTGCCGCGCCATGTCGATGCACGACCTGCTGGAGCGCCTCCTGCCGCCGTACCGGAGTACTGCAGCATGAGGCGCCCCAGAGCAAGCCGGTCCTCGTGCGACTCTCTGCGGGAGGGGGGTCCGCAGAGAAAGGTCACTGCTGAGGGAGGGGATGCGTCTCTTACTCAGCCAGCGACCCTCACCGCTTTTTTCTAATGCATCTGGTATGCCACATTCGAAATTTGAACCATTTCAGTTACTTTTGGCATATCTACTCCGATAATGGTGTGCAAATTTGACATACCTCCATGTAGAAAAGGCCGCTCTGCCACATAGTCCATTGGTGCATTCCGTTTTCATACCCATCGTTTGCTCTCAACTGGATCGCAACTCCTCTGCTTTGTTAGGCATCATGCGCGTGCACGGGCTACCGGTCCTTCCCGCTTCCAAAGCAAATGGAGGCGAAATTTTTACCTCGGCTCTGCCAAGGCCTGATACAATCCCCGCACATAGCCGCATTGGCCAACCCCGATTACCGGAGGCTGCCGTGAAAAAACGCTTCACTCGCCGCGAGTTTCTTGAAACGGGCTTGATAGGTTCCATTGCCACGGGAGCAGCCTGTTTGCCTGCAAAGCCTGCGCTCCGTCCAGGCGCTAAATCGAAGGCTGCGGCGCCGGCGCACAGACCGGGCTTGGTTCGTGAGCAACTCAGCACGCTTGGCGCCGCTATGGATGAAATAATTCCCGCCACGGACGGCATGCCTTCCGCCAGCCAAGTCGGCGGCGTGGCCTACCTTGATAACCTCTGCCGGCGCGATGGCAACATCCTGAAGTCGCTTACTCGCAGCCTGGCCGCGCTTGAAAAAGCAAGTTATGGGCTGTCGGGCAAGGGCTTTACTCAGCTTTCGCATGCCGCACGCGTGCAAGCGCTCACAAAACTGGAGCAGACACTGCCGGCGCGGCTTTTTACCACGCTGCGCGACTTCACTTACGAAGCCTATTACACGCGGCCAAAGGTGTGGAAGCTGATCGGTTACGAGTTTCATCCCACCGATGGCGCCGGACCTACGCTGAAGCCTTTTGACGAAGCCGTTCTCACCGAGATGCGAAAAAGGCCCAGGTACTACCGGGAGGTGGACTAATGGCTGAAAAATCCGCGGATGTGCTGGTCATTGGTTCCGGAGCCGCGGGCGCTGCAGTCAGCAAGCGCCTTGCGGACCATGGCGCCAGGGTCGTATGCCTGGAGCAGGGCGACTGGGTAAAGCGCGAAGACTATCCTTCTACACATCCCGATTGGGAGATTGCTCTGCACCGCGGGCCCTTCCACTTCAGCCCCAACGTTCGCCGGCGGCCGGAAGATTACCCCGTCGTCGAGCGCGGCAAGAACCCTCCCGACATCCTCATGTTTAACGCCGTCGGAGGCAGCACCATCCATTACACTGCCCACTTTCCGCGCTTGCATCCCTCCGACTTCCGCGTGCGCCAGCTCGACGGCGTGGCCGACGACTGGCCCATCAGCTATAAGGAACTAGAGCCTTACTACGACCGGAACGACCGCGAAATGGGCGTTGCCGGCATCACTGGCGATCCGGCCAATCCGCCGCGATCGCCGCGCCCTACGCCGCCGCTGCCGCTGGGTATATTGGGCCGCACGATCGGGCGCGGCTTTGACAAACTGGGCTGGTACTGGTGGGTTTCCGACAACGCCATTATTTCTCAACCTTACCAAGGGCGCCCGGCGTGCGCTCTGCACGGCAAATGCATGCTGGGCTGTGGCATTGCCGCCAAAGCCTCTACGGACGTCACGTACTGGCCCAGGGCGCTTAAGCAAGGCGTCTTGTTGCGCACCCGCGCCAGAGTGCGTGAGGTCACCGTGGATGCCAGGGGCCGCGCCAGCGGCGCAACTTACTTTGACCGCGCCGGCCAGTTGCACCACCAGGCAGCGACCGTAGTGGTGGTTTGCTGCAATGGTGTGGGCACGCCACGTTTGCTGCTCAACTCAAAGTCACGTCTGTTTCCCAATGGCCTTGCCAACTCGCATGGCCAGGTGGGAAAGAATTTCATGATCCATCCCTTCCGTTTTCTTGAGGGCGTTTTTGAGGAGCGCATGAACGGCTACGACGGCCCCTTCGGCATTCCCGCCTTCAGCCAGCAGTTTTATGAGACGGACCTGAAGCGCGGCTTTGTGCGCGGCTACACATTTCTGCTGGAGCGCTCCTTTGGCCCGCTTCATCAGGCGTGGGGAGGATTTGCCAACAAGCCGGTGCCGTGGGGCGTGGACCACCACCGGGTGATGAAGGCGAGATTTGCGCACATCGTGCGCGTATCAGTAATGGGCGAGGATTTGCCCAGCCCCGACAACCGCGTGGAATTGGACCCGGTGGCCACGGACTCAAACGGTATTCCGGCGGCGCGCGTGGTTTACAGCTATAGTGAAAACAGCCTGAAGATGCTGGAACACGGCGGCCGCATGGGGCGGCAGGCGCTGGAGGCGGCGGGAGCGCGCGACATTCTGGATAGCGGCATCATTCAGCCTGCTTTTCACCTGCTGGGCACCGCGCGCATGGGCAGCGATCCCCAAAAATCCGTGATTAACGCCTGGCATCAGGCCCACGAAGTGAAGAACCTTTTTGTCGTTGACGGCAGTTCGTTCACAACCAGCGCCGCCGTCAACCCCACCTCCACTATCGGCGCTCTGGCCCTGCGCTGCGCGGATGGCATCTGGGACCGCCGCCGCGATTGGGCGTAGACGCCATACTTCCCTCACCTTGAGCGCCCGGTTCCGGACATTCTATTCCCACAAACGGACAGACCATTTTCAGCCTCGGCAGGCAATGGAAGCCTGTGCCGGTTTAAATCCAACCACTTAATGGGCCGGAGGGTTTGGCGCAACACTTGCAATTCTGACTGGCGCTGCAATGTTGTTTTTGGAGGGCTTGAAGCCCGAATCGGGGGGCGCTTTATGGTGACGCTACTTCACGACTTGCGCTTTGGCATTCGAATGCTTGGCAGGAATCCTGGCTTCACGGCCGTGGCTGTGATCACGCTGGCGCTGGGCATTGGCGCCAACTCAACGATCTTCAGCCTGGTGAGCGCCATATTGCTTCAAAAACCGGCCGTGCGAGACCCGGACCGGGTGATGATGGTCCAATCCACCAATCGGGCTCGCGGCTGGGACCTTCAACCAGTTTCCGCTCCCGATTTCCTCGACTGGCGCAGCCAGAGCCACAGCTTTGAAGGGATGGCCGCGGCTGACGGTGAGAATGCCTTTAGCCTGACCGGCAGCGGCAATCCGGAACGCGTTACCGGAACGCGTGTTTCCGCCAATTACTTCCAGGTGCTGGGCGTCTCAGCGGCTCTGGGGCGGGCGTTCGTTCAAGGGGAAGACCAAGCGGGCCGCGAGCACGTCACTATCCTGAGCACCAGACTGTGGAAGAGCCATTTCGCCTCCGATCCGAGCGTGATTGGGAAAACCGTAAACCTGAACGGCGAGCCAACGACCATCATCGGGGTCATGCCGGCCTGGTTCAGCCAGACGAGCTTTCCATCTCAAATCTGGATCCCCCTCGTCTTTGACGCAAAACAACTGAGTGAAACAGGGCGCGATTCCCGGTTTCTGTACGTTTACGCGCGCCTCAAGCCGCGCGTGACCATTGAACAGGCGCAAGCGGAAATGGCGGGGATGGCTCGTCGCACCGAGCGAAGCCATCCGAAGACAGACCGCGGCTGGGGCGCGCACGTTCTGTCGCTCCAGGAGTTTGAGATTGAATATACAAATACCCGCCAAGGTATCAGGTTTCTCATGGCAACCGTGGTTTTCGTGCTGCTTATCGCCTGCGCCAATATTGCGGGTCTATTGTTGGCGCGGGGAATGGCGCGCCACCGCGAGCTTGCCATCCGCAGCGCCCTGGGCGCCGGCCGTTGGCGCCGGGTGCGCCAGTTCCTTTCCGAAAGTCTGCTCATCGCTGTGGGGGGAGGAGGATTGGGTCTGCTGCTGGCAACCTGGGGAATCGATTTCTTGCGGTCAGCCCTCAGTTGGAATATTTACATCGTTCAGATGGCGAGCGGGCTCCATCTGGATCAGCGCACCCTTGAATTTACTCTGATCATTGCCGTTGGGGCGGTGGTTTTCTTCGGCCTCGCTCCAGCGCTTCAAGCCTCCAAGCCCAATGTTCAATCAGCATTGAAAGAGGGAGGCCGGACCGGAACCGGAGGGACGGCAGGGAGCAAAATGCGGAGAGCGTTCGTTGTCGCACAAATCAGCCTGGCCCTGGTCCTGCTCACCGGAACGGGGTTGATGATCAATGCCGTCATCGCGGAATACCGCGCCAACCCCGGCTTTGACCCAACTCACTTGTTAACGGCTGACGTGGCGCTTCCCAGCCCTAAGTATGCAAGCCCCTCCAGGCAGGCTGCTTTTTTTATTCAAGTCACCGAACGGGCTCAACACCTTCCGGGTGTTGTGTCAGCGGCGGCGGCGGCCAATCTACCGCTTACTGCCGGAGCGGGATTTATTCCCTTCGCGCTCGAAGGCCAGCCGCCACTCGCGCCAGACAAACGCCCGCGTGCGCGGTTTTACATCGCCGGTTACGGCTACTTGCGGACGCTGAAAATTCCTTTGATCCAGGGGCGTGAGTTCACAACTTCCGACAATGCCGGTGCGCCTCCAGTAGCAATGGTCAACCAGGCTTTCGTCCGCCGGTTTCTTCCGAAAGGTGGCGCGCTTGGCCAGCATATCAGCCTCTACAACGACGGTCAGACGCAGCCGGCTTGGCAGGAAATCATCGGGGTGGCCGGCGATGTGAAGGACTTTCTTGGCCAGGCTGTGGATGAGCCGCAGATTTACGTGCCGTACCTTCAGCAGCCGGCGGCGGAGATGACGTTGGTGGTGCGAACGCGCTCCGATCCCGACGCCCTCGCTTCGGCGCTGCGCGGCGCTGTCTGGTCTGTAGACAAAGATCAGCCGGTTGGAGATGTGATGACCATGAGCGAACTGGTTAAAGCCACTACCGGTGGCGGAGACGGTTTGATGGCTGTCATTCTGGGTGTCTTTGCCGGGCTTGCCCTTATTCTCTCCGCTGTGGGCATTTACGGGCTTGTTTCCTATTTTGTGACGCAGCGCACTCCGGAAATTGGCATCCGCGTGGCTCTTGGCGCTGATAAACGCGATGTGTCGAGGTTGGTAGTGGGCGAAGGCGCCAGGCTGGCCGGAATCGGCCTGGTCATCGGATTCGCTCTCGCCCTTCCGCTTCCTCGTCTCCTTGCCAGCATGTTTCAAGGTCTCCCTTTGACCCAGACTCCCATATTTGTCATCGTTCCAATCGTGCTCGCGGGCGCCGCTTTCGTGGCAAGCTTTGTTCCGGCGCGGCGCGCGGCCAGGATTGATCCGATGGTGGCGCTCAGGCAGGAATAACATGGTTATGAATCGCACGTCACCGCTTGGCGCTTGGATCGAGGATGGAGAGACGCTTGAAATAAGCGCGGTAGAAACCTCGGTCGCGGGTGAGCAGCCGGTCTGCCTGGTGGAGGGCGTGAGCGCCGATGAGAAAGTCCGCTGCCACGCGAGTTCTCGAGCCGCCGCGGGCCCGGTAAGCGCTCCAGGCAAACCCCGCTGCGTAGGCGGACTCCACGCCGAGCGGGCTGAATTCGATGCCCATCTCTTCGAGGACTTTGCGCGCGGCGCCAGGAGATGAGAAGAAGCCCGCAATCTCGGCGTAGACGACATCGCAAACCACCAGGCGCCCTTCAGAGGCGCACGAACGGAGGGCAGCCTGTGAAACTGGGCCGAAATTGGGATCGGCGCCCAGCAGATCAAACAGCACGCTGCTATCGGCGGCGGTCGTCATTTGGCGCGCTCCGGTCCGCGAAGCTCATCCATAATCTCATCGGTGGAGGCGCCGAGTTTGAGTATGCCGTAATACTTATCAAAAGCGTCGTGAGGCTCGCGTTTCTTGGACATCACCAGGCGTCCGCGCTCTTCGCGCACGTCCAGAACCTGGCCCTTGCGCAGGCCAAGGCGCACGCGCAGGGGCTTAGGAATGGTAACCTGGCCCTTTTCGGAGACAATCGTTTTCATACGCAAATGGTATGGATTCCTACCAGTTTTGTCAAACGAGCCACGGGAACGCGGTCAGCGCTCAGGAGTGGTGCGAGGCGCCGCGCAAAATTGATGCCCGAAAGCTGACATCTATTTGATAGCTGAATGCTGATCGCCTGTCTCTCGTCGCTCGTCTCTTGCTGAGCGACGGCGGAAGGTCCTGATTTGGGAGGGGAAGACATCTTATGGGCACATTATTCCAGGACTTAAAATTTGGCCTGCGCATGCTGGCGAAGAATCCGGGCTTTACGGCTGTGGCTGTGCGGTCTTAATGCGCGAACGACTGATTCAGCTTGTGGGTGTAATCGGCTTGCTGCTGTTCCTGCAGGCGTGAGGAGAGCTGATGTTCGCGCTGCGCGGCGGCATGTTCGCCTAACGCCGCCAGGGCGTTACCCAGCAGATAGTGAGCCGCGGGGTCATTAGGATCGATCTGTATCGCCTGGCGCAGCGCCTGGGCGGCCTCGGCCTGCCGGTTCAGCTTTAGATCGGCTTTGCCCAGGCCCACGAGCGCCTGCTTGTATTTTGGATTGGCCTCAATCGCCTTCTGATAAACCGGGCGTGCGTCCTGGGCGTCGGCCCGGCGCATCAGCACGTCACCCAGCAGGCAGTTGGCCACGGCGTCAGAGGGAAACAGCGACAGTTCCTTGCGAAACTCCGCCTCCGCCTGTTGCATCTGGTCCTGTTTCCAGTAAATTTGTGCCAATCCCGAGTGCACGCCCGGAAAGCGCGGATCGGCGCGCTCAGCCGCCTGGTATTCGGCGAGCGCCTCTTTCTCCTTAAACATCTTGTCGTAGGCCATGCCCATCATCACATGGGCTTCGGCTGAATCCGGCGCCACCTTCATCAGGCGCGCAAAAACGCCTGCCACGGCCCGGTAATTTCCAGAGCGCAAATAGGCCTGTCCCAACAGGTAGAGGGTTTGCCGGTCGTGCGGCTGGGCCTGCGAGGCAAGCTCCAGGTACCGGGCGGCTTGCGGATACTTATCCAAGCCAAAGTAGCACAGCCCCAGCAGGTCCAGCGCCTGAAAGTCATGCGGTTGCTCGGTCGCCAGCCCCTGCAGCAGAGGCGCAGCAAGATCGAATTGCTGCAGGCGGAAATAAGCGATGGCCAGGTTGCGGCGGGTGGTTGCATCGCTGGGAGCAACGGCAAGTGCCCTCCGGTAATACGGCAGCGCGTCCGCGATTCTACCCTGCCTCACCAGGGCGATGGCCAGGTCGTTCAGCACCTCAACCGAACGCGGCGCCGCTTGCAGGGCCTTGTGGAAGGCTTCCGCCGCTGCGGCATTGTCGCCTTGCTGCAACGCTTTAGACCCCGCAGCCAGCAGCTTGATCACGGAAGGCGAAAGTTGCCGGTCTTGGGCCGCTGTTGCCGCGGGCAAACGCTGTGATAGGACGCTAGCGGCTGGTGTTAGCGCGAATGCCAGCGCCAAACCGAGCATCGTCTTGCAAACGGTCGTCATCACTCTATATTCTAGCCCCAAAAACCGCAGCCGCGCGCACAGGGACAAAGTCACTCATTTTGGTGCTGGGTGGATAGTCACCACTTAACAGTTTGTTGAAAAACGTTCCGAGGATGTCATCCTGAGCACAAGCGAAGGATCTGCTTTTTGCGAAATCAAGCACATACGAGATTCCTCGTCGCTTGCAGCTCCTCGGAATGACAGGCGGCACGAGTTTTTCAACAAACTGTTAAAGGCGGAGTCAAAGTAATGCGGGATAACCTGAAACCGAGTGTGGGGAGGTGAATTACAGAGCTGGAAAAGAAAGGGGGCGCAATTTCAGCGCCCCCGTAAAGTTTAGAAGTACAACTTAAAGCCGAACTGAATGATGCGCGGATCGGCTGTCCCGATGACCTGTCCAAACGTGGGGTCACCCAGGAAGTTATCGATGGCGTTAGGGTTGGTATGGTTAAAGGCGTTGAAGAACTCGCCCCGCAATTGCCCGCTGAAGCGCTCGCTGAAGCGGATGTTCTTCATCAGCGCCAGATCCCAGTTTTCGATTCCAGGACCCGTTACCAGGCCGCGGCCCGCCGTGCCAAAGTGGCCACTGGCCTCAGTAAAGGCGGCAGGGTTGAAGAATTCCCCGATGGTTCTGGGGCCGGCGATGTTTTGGCCGGAAACCACATCGGGCCTGGGCGCCACCACGCTCGGATCGATTCCGATTCCCGTATACCCGTTCAGCGCCGAGTCAAAGGGATCGGTAAATTGGAAGATGGTAGTGGGGAAACCGGTCTCGTACGAGGTGATTCCCGAAACCTCCCAACCTCCCAGCGTTCTTCCGATCAGATCGTTGCGTTTCAGGAAGAAGGGCAGATCGTAAACGTAATTGGCGACGAAAACCTGGCCGCGGTTAAAGTTGGCCGGGCCGTAGTTGTTGGCAAAGTTGTAGGTATCGTAGGGAGCCGTACTGCGGTCGCTCGAGGCGTTGGTCAGGTTATTCTCCCACGTATAGGCAATTCCCATGGTAAGCCCGTGGCTCATGCGATGGTTCAGCGAGGCTTGCAGGGAATTGTATTCGGAGTTGAACCCGTTCCCGATTGTGCTGATGGCATTATAGCCCGGGAACGGACGCAGCGCGTTGGCCGCGGCCGTGGGGTTGGCCAGCCGCGCGGCCACTGGAACCTGGTTGAAGTCAAAAATGCCAATCAGGTTTGTGCCTTTTGAGCCGACGTAGGCCACTTCAGCCATGGTATTCGGGGTGATTTCGCGTTGAATGGAGAAGTTCCAGTCCTGGAAGTTCTCGGTGGGCCATAACGGAGTTCCCGTGGAGTGGAGGTTGTTGGGGTTCAGCAACGACGCGGACGCCACGCCGTTGGAAGGATTGTCAAAGCTGGCGTTGTTCAGCGAGATCGACTGCACGAATGGCGGATTCTGGAACTGGTTCTGCTCCCAAATGCCGTTCAGCGAGCGATCATAGTAAATGCCATAGCCGCCGCGGATGGAGGTTTTGCCGGTCTTGAACGGATCCCAGGCAAAACCAAAACGCGGAGCAAAATTGTTGGTCGGGCTCGGGTTCACCTCGTTCCCGTAAGGCGAGCAGGCCGGTCCCGCCACGCCTTTAGGCGTTGAGAGTATGCCCTGCAAGGTGATGCACCCGTTCCTGCCCACAATAATGCCGTTGGCGTAGTTAGACGGGGTGGCTAAACCAGGCACAAACTGGCCTGTGGCGGGGTTAATCGCCGGGGCCAGAGCCGGGTTGAACAGCGCCGGGTCAAAGTTATCCAGGATGCCGTTACTGTCATAGGGCGTGGGCAAAAAGCTGTAGCGCACGCCAATATTCAGCGTAAAGTTCGGCCTCACCTTCCAGTCATCCTGAACATAGGTTTCAAAGTTGGTGAAGTGGATGTTTGGCACAATGTCGCGGTTTGCCTGAGAAAAAACTTGCGCCTGCCCCAACAAGAAATCCGCAAAGGGGTTCAGGCCGTTACTGCCGTTGAACGAAAAATTCCCGTTGGTCGGATTGACGGCGTTTTCACTCTTGCGCATCACTTGCACGTCAAAGCCGGTGCGGATGGAATGATTTCCATCGATCAACGAGAGGTTGTCATAGACTTCCTTGTCGATATTTCGTTCGAAATAAGGAGCTACCGGAATCCCCACGCCGGTCAGCCCTGAGATGCTTACTCCCGGAACCCGTCCGTAAGGATCGGTATAAGGGAAGCCGGTCTCATTCAGAGATGACAAGAAGGATGGGTTGTTGATAATCCCGGTGATGTTGCTGTTGATGGCGCCCCAGGTGTAATTGAAGGCCGATTCGTTCACGATGTTAGGCGAAAGCTGAGCCGTAACGTGGGCTACAAAGTTCTTGCCTGGGGCATTGGTGGCGGTTGAAGAGATTCCCGGAAGCGGCTCGCCGGAAAACAGTCCGCCCGGTTCCGTGGTGGGAACCTGGTCATCCATCCACCGCGCAAACACCTGAACCTTCTGGCTGATCTGCTGATCGACCCTGACAATATCCTGGCGGAAATTGTTGATGGCCGTGGGCGATGTGATCAGCTCCTGCGTTCCAGGCACATTGGGTTGGAATCGGCTGTAGACGTTCTGAATGTAGGACTGAGCGTTGTGGCTGAAGCACGACGGGCTGATGACGTTGTTGGTGATGCAGCTCGCGGGCGCCAGAGCGGGGTTCAGCGTGGCGATGCCGTTAAAGTTGCCCTGCAGCTCGCCCGCCGTGGGCAGAATGGCGGTCTGCGTTTCCGGTATTCCTGTGCGCCGCCACTCCTCGGAAACAAAGAAGAATGTCTTCGACTTATCGGTGTTGTAGACGTTGGGAATGTAAAACGGCCCGCCGAAAGTGAAGCCGAAGTCATTGTAAGTGAGCGGAGGCTTGCTTCCGCCCGAAGCGTTGGTAAAGAACGGCGTGGCGTCAAAGGCGCTATTGCGGTCAAATTCGTAGGCATCGCCGTGGAACTCGTTGGTTCCCGACTTGGTCATCACGTTGATCTGGCCGCCGCCGCTGCGCCCGTATTGCGCGTCGTAGGTGCTGCGCGCCAGCGTAAATTCCTGCAGCGCGTCGACGCTGGGCACGTTGAGCAGCGTGGCGTTTGATCCGCTGTCATTCACGTCCGCGCCGTCCACGGTCCAGTTGTTGGCCGTGGGCCGCGCTCCGTTAACCGACACCGAATCGGTGTTTTCGATACCGAATCCGACAATGTTCGGCAAAGAGGAGGATACGCCTGGCTGCAGAGTGACCAATTGTTCGAAATTACGGTTGTTCAGCTCCAGGTCGCGGATTTGCCTTCCGGTAATGGTGGATTGCTGCGCGCCATTCGAGAGATCGACAGGCGTGGAACTGGCCGTTACCGTCACCTGCTGCGTAACCGCGCCTGGTTTGAGTGTGGCGCTCAGGGTCACCTGAGTTCCAACGTGGAGATTCAGTTGCTTGGCGACGTAAGTTTGAAAGCCATCGGCGGAAAACGAAAGAGTGTAGCGGCCGATGGGCAGAAGCGTGGCGTGGTAAACGCCCGAAGCGTCGGTGTGAACGGTACGGATATCCGTGCCGGTGTCGTCATTATGAATGGTGACGGCGGCATTGGTAATGACCGCGCCTGAAGTGTCTGTAACAGTGCCTGAAATACTACCGGTAATTTGCTGGCTGTATACAATAGCGGAAAATAGAAAGAAAGCGGAAGCAAGACAAACTGCGATGCCAAGCAGCCTTGCGGCTGCCTTCACATCGAACAACTTCATGTGGACCTCCTCGATAGGGCCCAACATCCGGCGCAGCGATTTGCAGGTCAGCAAACCGCAACCGGCTTCGTGACCGCCTTCTGATCAGAGGAAGGTCCGTTCATCAAGACGTTTCACTGGCGTAAATACCCCCTGGTCGGAGGATCACGCCCGTCCGGATCTTTCTAGCGGCGCATCGCGGGCCAGGATAACAAGCCTCCTGACCCGAGCCGTACCCAAACGCAAAAACTGACAAAATCAGGTTCCGACAGCAAATCGTGCGGCGGCGTTGGAGCTGCAACCCCGCCCGCTGCCAAAACCAACCATCAAGCATAAAACCACATGGCGGAAAATTCAATCCGGAGTGGCCGCGATTTCTAATTTTAATGTTGGAACACGGCAGCGTGGGGGCGTTGCGGCCAGGGTCAGGCGCCTTCAGGGCAGCCTGGCGGCGGCGCGGAACCTCCGCTGGCGGGAGGCCGCGGCTTTCTGCTTCCTGGGGGCGCGATATTGTTCCAAATCGCGCATCCCCGCATAAATAGCGGGCCTTGTAGCTTGGGTCCCTGGGAGGGCGGGTTGAATCGTGGGCAGGTTTTCGCCGTTACCCCCGGTTCATCACGCACGTTTCTGGCGCGCCCTGGCGCTCTGGCCGCGGGATTCTAATGTTCGGTTCGGGGGAGTGGCGAAGGAGGGGTGAATTACAACCGGCGCGTCGCGTCCCGCGACGCGCAGATCAAATATGTCCGGCCGCCGGGAGGCAAGTCAACTTATAAATTGTCCAGGACGTATCAGACGCGCACAATGCACACAATCCATACGCCGCCGGGGAGTCGGCGCCAAACGGCTTGCCGTTGCGTTGCAGGGGGACGGCTTGCCGTCCCCAGGGCAGCAGGCAGCGCAGAGGTAGGCGCATTTTGCCTTCCTCTGCGGATCTTCTTTGGGACGGCATTTAGGGGCACCGGTTCGAGGCTATAATGACAGCGCGGAGTGGCCGTGGTCGAGCGTACATGATGACGCCGGCAGCATCAACCGTGGGTCAGTAACCCCCAGCGGTCTTTCCGCCGACCGCATCTTGCCACCGGCCGATGAGCAGACACGGATTTGATGTCATGCGTAGAGATGAAAAGCCGCAGAGGAACGCAAAAGGCGCGTACCTCTGGGCTACCCGCTCCGCACCTCTTCGGGTGGCCGGAATCGGAGGAGAGTTGAGATGGATTTGCACGTAACGGTGTACCGTTGTGAGCAGTGCAGCGGCCCAGTTGTCGCCGCGTTCTTTGGACAGCCCGTACAAGGGCCTGATGCGCCCGAGCTTCGTCTTACACAGGTTGGCAATGCGATTTGCCTAAGGTGCCGCCACGTACAGGACAGAGTCCGAGGCAGCCCGATACACCTTCCACCCGTGGCCTGGGAGGATTCATAGCGCGGCTTCGCCGGGAATTTTTAACTTCTGGCCAAGAGGGTTGTGACCGCCCGAAACACCCGTGAGCGGGACCCCTCGCGCGGCACGTTTTTGCGGGGTCCACGCCGGCTTTGGGAACCTCTCATTTGATTCCCAGGAGCCCGGGGCATAGGCTCGTTAACAAAGCCAACCGGAGAGGAGGGCACAAAGCGATGAGTAGAATATTCGGTTTGGTTCTTTTGGTCGCGTATTTTAGTAGTCTGCTATCAGCGCAGAACATTGTGTACGTCAAGGCGGTCGATGCTCTAGGAGTGACTGAGAATATGCCGCTGGCAGAGCCGGTTTCAGCATCGCCGCAGCAGATCCAGATGGACAAGCAGCAGATGAGGCGCCTTGTGGCTGGCGGCTTCTCCGTCGCCGTGATCGCCAGAGGCATCCACACCGGAAGGGACTACCTGACCGACTGGAAGTCGTTCAAGCAGTACATCGACGCCGTGCAGTCATCGCCATCCGAGTCCGTTGCCGGCGATGCCGGAGGCGGTCCGCTCACGATCACATGTCAAATGGGGTCCTGCATGGGTGACGGCCCCGGCGGTCCGATCATGTTCAACACCGTCCCCATGCCGGCGATGGTTCCCATCGACGTTGATGAGATGATTGTCTTCGCTCCCGATGGCATGACTTACCTCTTAGCTGGGCCTCGCACCGAGTCCAAATACCTGAAGAAGGGACAATCGTACACCGCCAAGATAAGTGATGAGTCTCAAGTGGGTGCCTTCCTGGTGGGCTTCGCCGGTAAAGCCCAAATGGTGATGACGGTCCCCTTTCAGGGCCCTGGTGGAACCTCCTGGACAACGCTTTCGTTCTCAGTCGTGACTAAATGGAAGACGCCGGGGTTTGTCGGCGGATGGTTTGTCCCTGCACCGCCAACCCAACTGCCCTCTCACGCGGGGCCCGTTGAGCAAAAATAGCCAAATTGGAAGCCGCGATGTACCACCTATATTTCGACACGAATGTTTTAGAGCAGATTTGTCGAACGTTCAGCACAGCGGCGCTACCGGATAGGATTCGCCGCTGCATCTCTCTTTCCCCGCTCAGTCTCCTGGAGCTCCTGCAGGGAGTTGCCACAGACCCAGGGAGCAACGCGTTAGAGCGTATCCATGCACTTGCTAATGTTGTGGATCCAAAGTGTGCCCCTATTCTTCCTCACCAGGACGCGGCGATCTCGATGTATGCGTTTGAGCGTTCGTACGACGATAACGAATTTACGGAGAAATTGGGCGAGGCTGTCAACGTCTGCTTAGCGGTGAGCTCCGTGGGGGATGTCAGAGATGCTACAGCCGAAGTACGAACGGTTTTGGAGAAGGATAAGGTGGAGGCGGCCAAACGCTTTAGTACCCTTGTGGATTCCTGTCGGAATCAGATACTAGGCAACCAGGATTGGAGGGACCTGTTTGTAAAGGCCCTGGCCGGCAGAGTTGGCGCTATGTCAGCCGCGTACGATCCAAGCAAGGTCGCCGCGAGACTCGACGCGCATTTTCGATACGAGACTGAGAAGCTCCGCACGGCTAGCCAGTCACGAGTCTACAACGCCCAGAAGCATCGAAATGACCACCTTGACTCTCAGCAGTTGGTGTGGCTCGCGAACCCGCGCCAGTTGCGCTTCCTGACTGGAGACAGAAGGCTCTACGAGGTGGCCAAGGCGTCTCTCCAGGGAGATCGCGTATTCCGAACAGTACCGTCGGAGCTTGCCACACCGGCCCTTGCCGTGGACTTTCTGATGCGTATAGTGGCCTGATTCGAATCGGGAGCCCGTTTTGCTTTTTAGCGGTAGCGCAGAGGTAGGCGCATTTTGCCTTCCTCTGCGGATGTTCTTTGGGATGGCGTTTAGGGGCGCTGCTTCGAGGCTATAATGACAGCGAGGAGTGGCCGTGGTCGAGCGTACATGATGACGCCGGCAGCATCAACCGTGGGTCAGTAACCCCCAGCGGTCTTTCCGCCGACCGCATCCTGCTGCCGGCCGATGAGCAGACACGGATTTGATGTCATGCGTAGAGATGAAAAGCCGCAGAGGAAGGCAAAATGCGCCTACCTCTGCGCTACCCGCTCCACATGGGCGAGTGGCACCGACGCGGCGCGAGGGAACACAGTGTGAATCAACCACGGGGACGGTGCGGCCCTGAGCGCGGGAATCCGCGCTCCGGAGACGCTGATTAAGGATCAGAAGTAGAGCTTAAAGCCCAACTGGATGATCCGGGGATCGTGAGTGGAAGTGACGCGTCCGGCATTGAACGCATCAATGTTGGTTTGCACGCCGAGGAACGAGACGTCGTTGAAGGCGTTAAAGAACTCGCCTCTCAACTGGCCGCTCAACCGCTCGGTAATGGTGATGTTTTTCATCAGGGCGATGTCCCAATTACCCAGCCCCGGACCGGTGATCTGGCCGCGGCTTGCCGTGCCAAAGTAGCCGGTAGCGTCGGTAAAGCCGCCCACGTTAAACCACGAGGCAGCGGTCTTTGGGCCCGTTATCGGCTGACCTTGAACGCGATTAGGCCGGGGGCTGACGGCAGAGGGATCGATGCCGATGCCGCTGCCGGCGATGCTGTCAAACGGGTCGTTGAATTGGAACGCGGTCAGCGGCAATCCGGTATAAAAGCTGCTGATGCCGGAAACCTCCCACCCGCCCAGGGTTCGGCCCGTCAGGTCGTTGCGGCCCTGGAAAAAAGGCAGATCGTAGACGTAATTCACCTGCAGAATCTGGCCGCGATTGTAGCCGCACGGCCCGTAATCGAGCGAAGGATTGTAAGTGTCGTATATTGCTGAGCTGCGGTCCGTGGCGTTGTTGGTGATGCAGTTTGACCAGGTATAGGCCGCGCCCAACGTCAAGCCGCGCGTCATGCGGCGGTTCAACGACACCTGCAGCGAGTTGTACTCCGAATTGAAGTAGTTGGCGATAGTGCTCATGGGGCCGTAGCCTACATAGGGCCGCAACGAGTTGGCGGGCAGGGTTGGATTTGCCAGCCGTGCCGCCGCCGGAACCTGGTTCAGGTCAACCAGACCCAGAAGATTGGTTCCCTTTGAGCCCACGTAGGCAACTTCCAGTTCGGTGTTTGACATCAGCTCGCGCTGCACCGAGAAATTCCAGTCCTGCACATTCTCGGTCGGAAAGCCCGGCGTCCCCGTAACGTGCAGAGCGCGCGGCGCCAGAATAGACGCGGGCGGCACGCCGTTTGAAGGATTGTCAAAGCTGGCGCTCAGCAGTTGCAACGACTGCACAAATGGCGGATCGGCAAACTGGTTCTGCTCCCAGATGCCGTTCAGCGAGCGGTCATAGTAAATGCCATAGCCGCCGCGGATGGAGGTTTTGCCGGTTTTGAACGGATCCCAGGCAAAACCAAAACGCGGAGCAAAATTGGTGGTGTTGTTCGGGTTCACCTGGTTGCCGTAGGGTGAGCAGGTAGCCGTGGAGCCGCCCGAAGAGGCGCCCGCACAGCCATTTTTGCCCACAATAATGCCGTTCAGATAACCGGCGGGAGTAATACCGCCCGCCACAAAGCGCCCTGTGGTGGGGTCAATTTGCGGAGCATTCGCGGAGTTGAAAAGCTGTGGGCTGAAGTTATCCAGAATGCCGTTGATATCGTGCGGCGCCGGGAAAAAGCTGTAGCGCACGCCAAAATTCAACGTCAGATTGGGCTTCAGTTTCCAATCGTCCTGGCCGTAGGCTTCAAAATTGATGAAGTGCAGGTCAGGAATAATGTCGCGATTGGCCTGTGAAAACACAGCCGCGTTGCCCAGCAGGAAGTTGGCGAACGAGGGCAGCCCATTGGCGGAGTTGAAGGTAAAACTGCCGTTGGTGGGCAGCGGGCCGTTCTCGCTCTTGCGCATAATCTGCCAGTCCGCACCCACGCGAACCGAGTGATTGCCGATTACGTGCGACAGGTTGTCGTAAATTTCCTTGTCGACGTTGCGTTCGTGGTAAGGCGCGGAAGGAATGCCGACGCCGGTAATGCCGGTAATGCCCACCCCGGGGATGCGCCCGTAAGGGTCGGTATACGGCAACTGATTGGTAAGGGCGGAAAGGAACGAACTCTGATCAATAATGCCGGTAATGGCGCTGTCGATCGCTCCCCATGAGTAGTTGAAAGCGGCTTCGTTTACGGTTTGCGGGTCAATCTCCGCCGTGACGTGGGCCACAATGTTGCGCCCCGGGGCATCGGTGGCGGTGGATGAGATTCCCGGCAAAGGCTCGCCGGAAAACAGGCCGCCCGGCTCCGTGGTGGGAACGTTATCGCCCATGTAGCGCGCAAAGATCTGCACCTTGCTGTTCAGGTTTTCGTCAAGCCGGACAATGTCCTGGCGGTAATTGTTGATGGCTGTCTGTGACGTGATCAGCTCATTGCCGGAGTTCGGCGTAAATTTGGAATAGATATTCTGGATGTACACCTGCGCATTCTTGCTGAAGCACCCCGTGCTGATAACGTTGTTGGTGATGCAGCCTGCCGGGGCCAGCGCCGGATTCAGAGTGGTAATACCCTGAAAGTTGCCTTGCAATTCCTGCGCCGGCGGCAGCACGGCCACCGGAGTCTGCGGTGTGTCGGTGCGGCGCCATTCCTCCGACCAGAAGAAGAACGTCTTCGTCTTGTCGGTGTTGTAGTGGTTGGGAACGTAAATGGGCCCGCCGACCGTAAATCCAAAATCATTATAGGTAAACGGAGGCTTGGTGCCATTCACGGAATTGGTAAGAAACGGCGTGGCGTTAAACACGCTGTTGCGGTCAAATTCATACGCGTCGCCGTGGAACTGGTTGGTGCCGGCTTTGGTCATCACGTTGATCTGGCCGCCGCCGCTTCGCCCATATTGCGCGTCGTAGGTGCTGCGCCCGATCTTGAATTCCTGCAGCGCATCCACGCTGGGCACGTTCAGCAATGTCGCGTTGGAACCGCTGTCATTTATGTCCGAGCCGTCCACGGTCCAGTTATTGGCCGTTGTCCGTGCGCCATTAATTGAGACAGCGGTGGTGTTCTGTAAACCGAATCCGACCTGATCCGGAAGCTGGGAAGAAACGCCCGGCTGCAGCACCACCAATTGCTCAAAGTTGCGGTTATTCAACTCCAGTTCCTGGATCTGGTGACCGGTGATGGTCTGTTCCTGCGACGCGTTCCCCAAATCCAGCGGCGTCGCGGTGGCCGTTACCGTAACCGACTGGGTTACGGCGCCAGCCTGCATGGTGGCGTCGAGCGTCCTATGATCGCCCACATGCAGCACAACTTTTTCAGCCACGTAGCTTTGGAAGCCCTTGGCCGAAAAGGTGAGCGTATACGTACCCACCGGCAGCAGCGTGGCGTGGTAAACGCCCGATCCATCGGCGCTAACCGTGCGATCGGCGCCGGTGCCGTTGTTGTGGATCTTTACGCTGGCGCCGGGAATTACAGCGCCGGAAGAATCAGTGATGGTGCCCGACACACTGGCCGTAATTTCCTGGCCGGAAGCGCGGGGTGAATCAATAAGACATACGGCGGACAGACATACGAGAATCGTCAATAGCCTGGATGCCGCCCTCACAATTCGATGCATGGAAAAAGCCTCCTGTGGAGACCCAACACGCGCCTCAGTTTGCCTGATCTGCAAACCATAACGGGGGAGGTGGCCGCTGGAGGATGATGGAAACGCGCTTTTATTAAGACGTTTCAATATGCGAACGTTGCTCGCCAGGCTTATGCAATCTGCCCGATCCTTCCGCCGGCGCATCAGGGCGGGAAAAGTCATTTCCCTGCCCCTGCCGCTTGCAGGCGTGAAAACTGCTCAGTGCTCTTTAATGTACTTGGGGCGGCCGCATTCAAGTCACGGGCCGCTCTCCGTGGTAAAAGCTTAGCTACAGCATAGGACCCCGCGAGGAAAAATACAATCACAAAGCCGCCACCCTCCAACCCGCCGTGTATCAGAGCACGGTTCAGGCGGGCCGTAAGCGAGCAACCGGAATCGGGCTTCAGCCCCTGCCCACTGGCATGGCGGGAGCCAGAATGCGTCTGTTCCTTCCGGGGTAAAGCCCGACCCTTTCTGCTGTTCGCCGTCGGCACTGCGAAGGCCTTGCGCTTACACACGACGGGTGTCAAAACGCGTGACGAACGAATAATTGAATGGGTTCGATGGCGTTCGCTTCACAAAAAGAAGGAAATTACCGGTATTTTTAATAATGGCCCGCAAGGCGCGCGGCGCCGGATTCAAGCTCACGGATGCCGGATTCAAAATGTGGCTGATTCCGAATTTCGTGACAGAAACCGCAATCCCATGACAGTTTGTTGAAAAACTCGTGCCGCCTGTCATTCCGAGGAGCTGCAAGCGACGAGGAATCTCGTATGTGCTTGATTCCACGGAAAGCAGATCCTTCGCTTGTGCTCAGGATGACATCCTCGGAACGTTTTTCAGCAAACTGTTAAGGGGCATGCTTCGACCGCCGCGACAGCACGCCACCAGCCGAAACCCGCGGGCACATTCCTGTAGAGAAGGAAGGGTGTTGTCACTATAGATAATGTTTCACGTGAAACATACTCGCACACCGCCGGATCATTAAGGCATTCTAATTGTTCCCGGGCGAATGATGGCAGCGATTGGCAAAAGCGGTTCAGCTTTGCCCGCCAGGTTCTGCCCCTTGGGAAACAAGCCTTCGGAAATTGCCTGCTGCGCGCGGAGTTGAGTTAGAATGTGCGCTACTCTCACGCGGAGGATAAAAGATGATTACACGGCGAGACTTTTTTCAGAAGGCGCTGACCGGAGCCGCGGTGGCAATCGGCGCCGGCGAGGCGTTGGCAGCGGGCGCTCTGGCTTGGACCAAGCCAATCGGTCTTCAGCTTTACACCGTGCGCAACCAATACCGCCAGGATCCGGCGGGCACTTTGAAGAAAGTGGGCGCAATCGGCTATCGTGAGGCGGACCTGGCGGGATTTCTGCCGCCTCATCTTTCGCCCGCCATTCTCAAAGCGGATTTAACCGCGGCGCGGCTTACGCCGGTGAGCGATTATCTGGACATGCCCAAAACGGCGGATGACTGGAAGAAGTCAATCGCGGAGGCGCAGGCCAACGGCACCAGCTACATTGTGACCGGAAACACGGACCGGCTTGACGCCGACGGCTGGAGGCGGCTGGCTGATCTTTTTAACGAGTGCGGCAAGCTTTCCACTGCCGCGGGCCTGCAATTCGCTTATCACAATCACATCCGCGAGTTCGAGCACTTGGACGGCACCACGGGTTATGAAATCCTGCTGACGCGCTGCGATCCACAACTGGTGAAGATGGAGATGGATATTTTCTGGATCACGTATTCGGGAGTTGACCCGCTGCCCTATTTCCGCCGGTTTCCCGGGCGCTTTCCGCTGCTGCACATCAAGGACCTGAAAAAAGGGATTACGGTTAATCCCCGCGCTTTCCCTTCTCCCAAAGGGCCGAATCCTTTTGTTCCGGTCGGCCAGGGCCGCATTGATTGGCGGCAGATTTTTGCCCACGTTCCACAGGCGGGCACAAAACACATTTTTGTGGAACAGGACTTCTGCGACGGGTCGCCCTTCACGGCCATCGAGACAAGCTTCAAATACCTGAGAAGCCTCCGCTTAAGTTAGGGGTGGTTTCGGCATCGCGGCATCGCTTCGATTGTGCGGCTGGCGCGCTTCTCCGCCGCCCCGGGGCGTGACAAAAGCACAACCTCGCCGGGCTGGCGGAGCGCAGAACCGCGCCCCGGTTGGGACGGAAGTTAATACTTCCTTTGACTTTATGGCGGGATTTTTGTACTTTTGAGACCTCATGAAGCTCTTACAGCCTGTTATCTGGTCTAAGGGCACATTCCTTAGCTCACAACATCTACAAACGCAAGACCGGTATGTCGAGAGCCTGTTGAAATTCCGGCTGGACGCTCTCAGCTTCCGGCCGTGGGGTTTTGCCGAACTGAAGGTGAGCCAGGAAGCGCTGGCCGCGGGGAATTTGGCCATAGCATCGGCGTCTGGAATTTTCCCTGACGGCCTGGCGTTTGATATTCCCGGGTCTGACCCCGTTCCGCCGCCCAAGGCGCTAAAACCTCATTTTGAGAAGGAGCAGGAAAGTCTGGAGGCCTACCTGGCTGTGCCGGGGTACCGCGAGAGAGGTATGAACGTTGGTTTGAACAAGCAGGGCGCAGACGCACGATACGTGCCGGAGATTGTGATGCGGCGCGACGAAAACGCCGGCGCACAGGAAAAACCGGTGCAGGTGGCACGGAAGAATTTTCGTTTGCTGGTCAGCGGCGAGTCGCTGCAAGGCACGTCAGCACTGCGCATAGCGCGGATAAAAATCGCGCCCGACGGCAGCTACCAACTGGATGCGCAATCCGTCCCGCCGCTTCTGAACATTGCGGCCAGCGATTACCTGGTGGATATTTTGCGCCGCCTGGTGGAGATAATAGCGGCCAAAAGCAGTACTCTGGCTGGAATGCGGCGTGAAAAGAAGCAGGGCTTGGCGGACTTTACTGGCGCCGATGTGGCAAATTTCTGGCTGCTTTACACCATTAACAGTTCATTTCCGGTTCTGCGCCACCTTTTTGAAACCCGCCGCGGCCATCCCGAAACTCTGTACGCCGCCATGAACGCTCTGGCGGGCGCCCTGACCACATTTTCGGCGCGGATTCAGCCTCGCGATCTGCCGGCCTACGATCACGATGAGCTGGGCGCCTGTTTTACAAGCCTGGACGTGAAACTGCGGGAAATGCTGGAAACCGTCGTGCCCACCAACTGCGTGTCGTTACCGCTGAAGCCGATCGGGCTTTCCATCCACGCCACGGCCCTGGCCGACGATCGCTATTTCCGCAACACGCGAATGTTTCTGGCCATTCGCGCCGAAATGAAGGTGGCGGACCTGATTCAGAAAGCGCCCAACCTAATCAAGGTGAGCGCGGGAACGCGCGTGGAAAACCTGATCAAGCACGCCATGCCGGGCATCAAGCTGGTTCACACGCCGCAGCCGCCCGGCGGCATTCCCGTAAAGTTGAATTACGAGTATTTTGCTTTGAATCAATCCGGCGAGGACTGGGACGCGGTTGGACTGTCGCGGAACCTGGCCGCCCACGTTCCGGGTGAAATTCCGAATCCTCAATTGGAACTGATCATTCTGTTGCCGCAGGCGATTTAGCGCGAAGCGGACATGGCGATGAAACACTTATCCAAGGTCGTGTGGTCCGAAGGAATGTACCTGGGGCCGCACCATTTTCAGTCGCAGAACCGGTACTTTGAGGACCTTCTTCATTTTGTAACCTCTTCGGTGTGGTTCGAAGCTTTTGGATTTGTCGGGTATGAACTGGATGCGGAAGCCCTGCGCAATGGCACCGCGTCGTTGACTCACGCGCGGGGAATTTTTCCCGACGGCTTGCTGTTTGACATGCCGGAAAGCGATCCGCTGCCCGAACCGCGAGATATTAGCGACCATTTTTCACCCACTGCCGAGAGCCTGCTGGTGCGGCTGGCCGTAGCCTCGCAAAAGACCGGCCAGGCCAATTGCAGCCTGACGCCCGACAACGGCGCCGGGGGATTGCGCTTTTCAGCGGTTGAGCTCGCCTTGCACGACGAAAACACGGGTGGAGATGAAAAGGCGGTGCGGCTGGGACGCAAGAATATTCGCGTTCTGCTGCAGGACGAAAAGGATGAAGGCATGGTGTCTATGCCGGTGGCGCGCGTGGTGCGCGACGGAAGCGGGCAGTTTGTCTACGACCCGCGCTTTATTCCACCCTGCGTTCAAATCAGCGGCTGCGAAAACCTGATGGCGCTGTTGCGCGGTCTATTGGGCACGCTGGAAGAGCGCAGCGCTACACTGCCGCGCGCCGGACGCGGCGGCGGCCGCTTTGCCGCCGGGCTTTCCACTCAGGAAGTTGCGGGATTCTGGTTCCTGCATGCCATCAACAGCGCCCTGGCGGTTTTGCGGCATCAGTATTATTCCAAGCACGGCCATCCTGAGGAGCTGTTTGTGGAGTTGTCGCGCCTGGCCGGCGCGCTATGCACCTTTGGACTGGATTCGCATCCGAGATCGCTGCCTCTGTACGACCACCTGGAATTGGGAAAATGCTTTCGCGAACTGGACCAGCACATCCGTCGTCACCTCGAACTTCTGGTGCCCACTTCGTGCGTGACGATGCCTCTGAAAGCGGCGGGCCGATATATATACGCCGCGGAGATTCAAGACCAGCGCTGTCTGGACCGCTCCCGCTGGATTCTTTCTATTCATTCGGAGGTGGGTGAGGCGGATTTGATTATCCGCACTTCGCAACTGGTGAAGGTGTGTTCGCGGCAGTTTGTGCCGGAGCTGGTGAAGCGAGCGCTGCAAGGGCTGACCTTGACGCACCTGCCTGTGCCGCCCTCGGGCATTTCGCCGCGTGTGGATCACCAGTATTTTTCCGTCAGCCGCAGCGGACCGTGCTGGGAGCATATTGTGAAAGAAAGGAGTGTGGGCGTATACGTGCCCGGCGAGCTGCCCGATCCGGAGCTGGAACTGCTGGTGGTGCTGGAACCGTAGCCGCGCTCCAGTGGGGCGGAGCGCCATCCCCTCACCCGGCTCGCTTTGCTCGCCACCCTCTCCCAAAGGGAGAGGACCAGGGTAGACGCGGTTCTAGCCCTCTCTCTGCAGGAGAGGGTGCCCGGCTTGGCCGGGCGGGTGAGGCGAATTGACCAGCATCATTACTAATCGCGCACGCGAACTGCGCTATGCCTCAACGGAGGCGGAAAAACGAGCTTGGTGGCTGTTGCGTAACCGTCGCATTTCCGGGCTTAAGTTCCGACGCCAGCACCCCATCGGGAAATACTTCGTGGATTTTTACGCGGAGGAGATCCGGCTTGCGATTGAACTTGACGGAAGCGTCCACGCGCAACCCAGCCAGGCAAGAAAAGGCAGAGACAAAGACGCCTACTTGAGAAGAGTTGGCGTGCAGTTGCTACGTGTTCCAAATGGGATGGTGATTCAGGACCCTGACGCTTTCGTGGCGCTGGTAAAGAGGCATGCCATCCCCTCACCCGGCTCGCTTTGCTCGCCACCCTCTCCCAAAGGGAGAGGGCCAGGGTCGACGCAGTTCTAGCCTTCTCCCTGCGCGAGAGGGCGCCCGGCATGGCCGGGGGTTAGGGAAAAGCAATATGGCGACTAACTTTTCAAATCCGGGGCAAGCGGCAACAGCCGTCCCGCGCCGGATGGAAAATCTGGCTCTGGCCTACGAGAATGTTTTTACGGTGATTGTGCGCATCCGCTCCGACCGTCAGGCGGCCGGGAATGCGGAGGCTTTCCGCGCCAACATGCGCTCTGTGATCCGCAAGGCGGAACAGGATGCGGCCCAGAAGGGGTACAGCCCGGAAGACGTGCGCGCGGCTTCATTTGCCCTGGTGGCGTTACTCGACGAATCCATTCTGAATTCAAACAATCCGGCTTTTGCGGACTGGGCGCGGCGCCCGTTGCAGGAAGAATTGTTCAGGGGGCACGTGGCAGGCGAGGTGTTTTTCCAGCAGCTTGACCGTCTGATGGCGAAAAGAGATGCACCCGAATTAGCGGATCTGCTGGAGGTGTATTATTTGTGCCTGCTGCTGGGTTACAAGGGCCGTTACAGCATGCAGGACCCGGCGGTGTTGCGCGGCATCCGGGATGCCGCGGGAGAAAAGATACGGCAGATTCGAGGGCCGTCACAGCTTATTTCGCCCGCCGCGGCTCCGCCCGCGGGCGGTGCGCCCCGCCGCGCCACTGACCCGTGGACGCGGCGCCTTTTGATTGCCGGAATCGTTTCACTGCTGCTGGCCGTGGCATTGTTTGCGGGCTTCAAAATCGCGTTGAATAATGGTGCCGCCGCCGCCGGGCAGACACTACAACAAACCACCCCTTAGGAGATCGCATGCAGGAAGCGTGGAAATATTGGGCGATTGGCGCAGCCCTGGTGGTTTGGCTGATGGCAGCCTGGTTCATCGGCACACTGGCCGGCTTGCACAACCTGAACCTTTGGATACTTCGCGGCGGGCTCGCTTTGCTGGGCATTATCGCAGCATTGGCGTTTGTGTTCTGGTCCAAGGCCCAGAAGAGCGGCAAGGCGGCAGGCGCCGCCGTGAAAACCGGCGCGGCCCCGGCGAAGGGCGAATTGGATGAAATTGATCTTTTTGTCCGGCAGGCGGAGCAAAAGCTGAAAAGCTCTGCCCTGGTGCGCGGCGCCACCATCGCCAATCTGCCCGCCATTATCCTGCTGGGCGAAGCAGGCGCTGGAAAATCCACGGCTGTGGTGAGGAGCGGCCTGGAACCTGAGGTGCTGGCAGGGCAGGCCACAGCGGCGGATACCGGCGTTCCCGCCGCGGGTTCCAACCTGTGGTTTTCGCGCCAGACAATCTTTGTGGAAGCCGGAGCTCAGGTGGCGGTCGACGCGCCCTTATGGGCCCGGCTGGTTCGGCGCCTGGCGCCTGCGAAGCTAAGCTCGGTGGTGGGCAAGGGCGCACAGGCGCCCCGTGCCGTTGTGGTGTGCCTGGATTGCGAAACTTTTGCGAAGCCCAATGCCGCGGAAGCGCTGGCCGGCATGGCCCGGAATATGCGCGCCAGGCTTGCGGAGATGTCGCAACTTTTGGGGATCAGTTTCCCGGTCTACGCGCTCTTCACCAAGGCTGACCGGATCAAGTTCTTTGATGATTACGCTCGAACCCTGACCGATTCCGAGGCGGCGGAGATCCTGGGCGTAACGCTGCCCATCGTGGCCGGAAGCAATACCGGCATCTATGCCGAGCAGGAGTCCAAGCGGCTTTCCGCCGCATTTGGCGACCTGTACCTGTCGCTGAGCGGCAAGCGGACGGAGTTTCTGCCTCGCGAATACGAAGCCCCCAGGTGGCCCGGGATTTACGAGTTTCCTCGCGAGTTTCACAAATTGCAGACCGCGGCTGTGCAGTTTCTTGTGGAGTTGTGCAGGCCCAGCCAACTGCGTGTTACGCCTTTCCTGCGCGGCTTTTATTTTGCAGGCAAGCGCATGGTAAACGTGGAAAGCGCTGTCAGCCCTCACACTCAGGCTCAGCCGGCTCTGGAAGGCCTGGAGGAAGTGGGCGGCGCCACGCGCGTTTTTGACCTGAAGGGCATGGACCGGCCGGCCCCGGCATCGGGCACTCTGGAAGAAACGCTGGCGGGCGCGACGCGGGTGTTTGATGCGCGAAAGCCGTTGCCTGAGGGGACGCTGATCGCGGGTCCGCGCCTGGGCGGCTTCACACCTCCTCCGGCTCCTCCCCGCCAGGAACCGCAATGGGTTTTTCTAACTCATTTGTTCAGCGATGTGCTGCTGCAGGACCGTGCCGCGCTGGCCGCCAGCGGCTCCAGCAGCAAGGTGGGATTCTGGCAGCGGCTGCTGCTGGCCGCGGCATGCGCGGTTGGCCTGATCCTATCGATAGGTTTTCTGGTGTCGTATCTTGGCAACCGCAGTCTGGAAGCAACCGTGGCCCAGTCCGCGCGCGGGGCCGTGGTTAGCCCAGCCAATCTGCTGCCTTCGCTGCGGAGCCTGGATCAGTTGCGCAGCTCTCTTGAGACCGTTGGCGGCTATAATTTGAGCGGCCCTCCACTTCATTTGCGTTGGGGGTTGTATGCGGGCCGGGACGTTTATCCCGCGGCCTGCCAGGTTTATGCGCAGGGCTTCAGAAGGTTGATGCTGGATTCGACCCAGGCTTCGCTGGTTGGCAAGCTGAAGGATCTGCCCAACAATCCAAAACCGCAGGATGAGTTTGCTCCCACCTACGACACCCTGCGGGCGTACCTGATAACCACTACAAACCCCGAGCAGAGCCGCCGCGATTTTCTATCTCCCCTGCTCTTCCAGAACTGGAGCGCAGGGCGCGAGCTGAGCCCCGAGGAGACACAATTAAGCCAGGCCCAGTTTGATTTTTACAGCCGGGTTTTGGAAAACCGGGCCCGGTTGGGCGCGGCAGATTGCTTTGCCACTGATGCCGATGCCAACGCGGTGAATCACGCTCGCGCTTACCTGAATCAGTTTCCTGCCGAGGAGCGCGTTTATCGGGCAATGCTGGCGGATGCTTCCAAGGGCAATTCCAATATCAGCTTTCCCCGCACCTTTCCGAACGCCGCCGGCATCGTGGTGGATGCCCAGGAAGTCTCCGGCGCCTATTCCAAGGGCGGCTGGGACGCCATGACGACGGAGCTAAAGAATCCCCAGCCCTATATCAAGGGAGAGCCGTGGGTTCTGGGATCCCAGGCCGGCGGACCCGTAGACGTCTACGGCCTGCAGCAGAAACTGACGGAACGTTACCAGAAGGAATTCATAGAAGCGTGGCGTTCATTCCTGGCGGCGGCCAGAGTAGTTCCGTACCGGGATCCGCAGGACGCCAGTCGCAAACTCGACGCCCTTTCCGGCAACCAGTCGCCACTGCTGGAGCTGCTCTATCTGGTATCGAAGAACGTTTCAGGCAACGCTGATTTGGCCAGGGCGTTTCAGCCTGCCGTCGCTGTGGTTCCGGCATCGGAGCCCGGCGTGTTTGTAGGCAAGACCAACAAGAGCTATCTGGGCGCGCTGCTGGATTTGAAGGGTGCGTTTGACCAGGTGCGGCAAACGCCGGCGCAAGCCAGCCTGGCGCCTGGCGCCGTAAGCCCGATCGGCCAAAGCGCCGCCCAGGCGCGCCTGGTAGCGGCGCAAATCGCGCAGAACTTTACGCCGGACCCGACCTGGCAGATTGACAATCTGGTGAAGAACCTGATGCTGGCGCCGATCGTAGATGCTGAAGCCGCCCAGCCCAAGCCAGGGGCGGCGCTGAACGCAGCGGGCCGCACGTTTTGCGGGCAAATGGATTCACTGTTCCGCCGCTACCCCTTCAACCCCTCGGCTAACCAGGCAGGCGCGGCAACTTTGAAGGATTTTGACGCTATTTTCCAGCCCACGGCAGGTGCGCTGGCTCAGCTTTACACACAGGGCTTATCCAGCGCTCTGGTGCTTGCCGGTTCGCATTACGTCATGAATTCGGCAAGCCCGGTGAAGCTGACGCCTGCCTTCGTCGACTTTTTTAACCGCGCCATGGCGGTGCAGCAGGCACTCTACCCCAACGGCTCCGTCGAGCCGCAGGTGCGCTTTACGCTTACGCCCACGGCCAGCGAAGGTGTGAAGAGCTTTACCTTAATCATCGATGAACAGGCTTTAAACTATCCCGGAGGGGCCAAACAGTTCGTCTGGTCGGGTTCGGCGAATCACATGGTGGCGCAGAGTGTGGCCGGAGTGGGCACCATCCAATTCGGCGGCATGTGGGGACTGTTTGAATACTTTGCGCAGGCGGTGTGGAGACCGGCGGGCAATACGTATGCGCTCAGCTGGGTGCAGAAGAGCGGCAACCAGCCCTACATCATCAACGGCAAGCCGGTGACGATTGGCGTTCAACTGGATATGATGGGCGCGCCCCCCATCTTCAAACCCGGCTACTTTGCGGGCAGCCTGCGCTGCGTTTCCAGAATAGCGCAATAGCTCTCAAAGGCGCGGAGTCCGGCTCAATTGTCCTGTTGAATTTCCGCCAGCACCACGGTGATGTTATCCGGGCCTCCGTTGTGATTGGCCGCCGCAACCAGGGCTTGAGCCCGCTCATTGAGAGCCTTTTCCTGAAGCAGAGCCTGGTGAATATCGGCGGTGGATACCGCTTTGTAAAGCCCATCGCTGCACACCAGAACCACATCGCCCGGCTGCAGGGGTTCCGCCGTCATCACCACATCCAGCTTCTCCTGCACGCCGACGGCCTGCGAAAGCATCTCCAGGTATCGGCTGTCCAGCTCGACGCCCCCCGATGATTTGAGGATGTTGCCAACCGTCTGATCCTCGGTCAACGCCCGCAATTCACCCTGCCTCAGCAGGTAGGCCCGGGAATCGCCCACTTGAGCTACATACGCATGGTGGTCGTGCAGCAGAACCGCGGTGAGCGTACTGCCCATGCCGTGCAAAAGCTCATGCTGGCCGGAAGCCTGAAACACGCTCAGATGGGCCGCAACCACCGCCTGCTGCAAAAGGGCGGCAGGCCCCGCGGGCGGAGCCGCGCCATCCGACACACGGGAATAGAGCTCGGAGGCAAGATGCTCAACGCAGAGTTTGCTGGCGATTTCACCCGACTGGTGCCCTCCCATTCCGTCGGCAACGCCCAGCAGCAGTCCGGGGCTTTCGATGGTGTAAACGTAAGCTTCGCCCTCCTGGCGAATCATATTTCCACCGAGGGGAAGTACCAGATAATTGTCCTCGTTATTGCCACGCCTCATCCCGATATCAGTCAGCGGAATAACGTGTGCACGCCAGGCGGGGCCGCTTTCTGGCTCCCGCTGCGGTAACGCCGATTCTTGAGCGCCTGGTGTCACGGGTCTCCAACCCCTCTAAAGTTTTTGAATGAAAGTCTGGGGAAGAATACCACATCTGGCAATGAGGCTGGCGTGGAAATTGTCTTCGCCCTCTGTTCGCGTTGCACGGACCAGGCGAACCTTGAGAAACAGCCGACGGCTGCAAATTAACGCTATTTGCCAACCACACCGTGGTATGCTTATCAAAAAGTGAGAACGGACTTTCATGAAGAATTGTGCCACGTGCCAGGCAAGCTACCCCGACGAGTATAGCCATTGCCCGCGCGACGGTTCGCCTTTAACTGCCTCCGACGCCTGGTCGGCCGGCAGCGTCATCCGGGGCAAATACCGCATTGTGGGCGAAATCGGCCAGGGCGGAATGGGCCTGGTGTATCGCGCCCAGCACGTTCTGTTTGATGAAGTGTGCGCCGTCAAGGTGATGAATCGGCAGTTTCTGGTGGATTCACACTTTGTGAAGCGCTTCAAACAGGAAGCTATTGTAGCCCGCAAGCTGAACCATCCGAATGCCGTGCGCGTGACGGATATTGACGAGAGCGAGGACGGGCGTCCTTTCATCGTCATGGAGTACGTGGAAGGCAAGAGCCTGAAACAGATCATTCAGTCGACCGGCCCCATGCCCGCTGTGCGCGTGGCGGAGATCGGGAAGCAAGTGGCTTCCGCGTTGGCGGAAGCGCATCGCATTGGGATGGTCCATCGCGACATCAAGCCTGCCAATATTCTGCTGGTTGATACTCCCAAAGGTGAGCAGGCCAAAGTGCTGGACTTTGGCATTGCCCGATTTCGCGAGGTAGGCTCCAGCGACGAATCCGCCATGACGCTGACCGGCACCGGCGTGGTGATGGGAACACCGCAATATATGTCTCCCGAGCAGGCGATGGGGAGAAGTTCTTCGGCGTTGGATGGGCGTTCGGATCTGTATTCGCTCGGCGTTGTGATGTACCAGATGCTTACCGGCGAAATGCCCTTTAAGGCTGAAACCACCATGGAAGCGCTTTTCGCGCATATCCACACGCCCGCGCGGCCAATATTGGACGTGCGACACGACCTGCCCCCGGCCTTCGCACAGGTGGTAATGCGCTGCCTGGAGAAGAAGCCCGAATCGCGCCCGGCTAACGGCACGGCTCTTATCCGGGAGTTGAACGCCGCGATGGGCGGAAGCGACGAAACAGCCACCGCCGTTCTGGAGCCTCTCACTGCTCCAATCCCGCCCGAGCCGGCTATGCAGGACGTGGAGTCCGCGGGCGCGGCTACGATGGCATTTTCGCAGCCCACCGCCAGCGCGCCGGCGCTCCCCGCGTCGGCAACCCTTGCCGCAGTTACCACAGCGCCGCCTGGCATCCCCGCATCCGCCCCGGTTGCTGCAACGCGCGTCCCGCCGCCCCAGGCGCCTGCGCATAAGGGCAGGTGGCTGGCTGTCGTATTCATGCTGTTTGTTGCCGCCGCTGCCGGAGCGGGCTATGTGGGGTGGAGAAAGTATGGGCTTAACCTTGACACGCTTCGTCATGCCCTGGCGCCCGCAGCCTTCCAGCAGGCTGCGCCCGCGGCCAACAACACCTCCACGCCAGCCGTAACCGAAAGCACCGCTCCTTCTGCCGCGGCGCCCGCCGTGGCCGGCCCTTTACCCCAGCCCACAACCACGGAGACATTTTCCGCGCCTCCTTCCCACCGGGCCGCTGCCCCCACACCAGCGGGCACAATGGCAAAGGCCACGCCCGGCAAGCCGGAATCGGCTAAGCCTGCTTTAACCAAGGAGGCCGCGCAGCCCGCTGCCGCCCAGACCATTCCGCAAAATAGTAAGACACAAACGGCTCAACAACCTCAAGCTACCCCGCCGCAGGATGTTACCAGCAATACACCGCCTGCCGCGCCACCCGCGGCGGCCCAGCCGGAAGCGCCGCCACCGGAAGCCCCGCTCAAGCCTTACCGCTACGTTCCCACGCGCGCCGGCTCCGGCACCTTGGTGGTTACAACGGATCCGGGCGTGGAGGTGGCGATTGACGGAATGCTGGCCGGGAAGGCAGGGAATGATGGCAAAGTGATGGTGCGCGAAGTGGGCGCCGGCGACCACAAGCTGCAGTTTCTGGGTCCTGGCTTTCCCACCGACGCGTATTCTTTCCACATGGATGCCGGGGCGACGCGCTTTACGGAATTCAAAATCAAGTCCGCGGCCTCAGCTCAACCCGCGGCAAGCGCTACAGCCACTTCCCCTGGAGCTGCCGCTTCTACCCAGACCGCTCTCGGCGCCGGAAGCCTCGAAGGGGTCTACAAGTTTGCGGTCGTGCATCAACACCGCGTCGGCTCGTGCACGGGCGTCTTAACCGTGGGCAATGGGTCGATCGAGTTTCACGCCGCCAACGGCAAGCATTCCTTCGTTTCAAAACTGACCGATGCGCAGTGGGGCAAGAATGGACACGGCGACTTCTACGTGCGCTTGAAGGACGGACGGGAGTTTACCTTCACCACGCCAAACGCCAACCAGATTCTCCAGGCCATCCAGCGAGTTAACGGGCAAACGCAAGCCATGAACGACGCCGGCAAATAACCGGGCAGCACGAGTGAACAGGCATCACCTTCACTCTCGCGTGAAAGAGTAACCACTGTTCACCCCCCAGCCCTTATGCACACTGCCTGCTATCGCGTTTCATCCTGCATTGACACCGCCCACGTTGAAGCCCTCCACCACCATGCGCGGCTTTTGGCCGCGGGTGTCGGCATCCGTGAATTCCGTGACGATTGTCCGCCGCTCGCCGGGCATCAACGCCACATAGTTGTCGCTGTAGATCGCGGGCAGAATGCGATCTCCGGCCACATCGCGCACAACTTTCAGGCGTACCATCAAGGCCGGATGGCTGGCTGGGTTGTGCAGTTCTGTGGTCAATCGCCAGCCGCCGCCTTGCTGTTCGGAGCGGGTTGTTGCCTGCAGATTGACTTTGGGAAGTTCGCGGATTGCCCGGTAATTGCCTTCTTCCATGCTCCGCATATAGAAGTTTTGCGACACGGTCTTTTCGCCGTTCGTCAACGTTAGCCTGAGGAAATGAACCGCCGTCAGTCCCCGCGGATAGGCCATCTTAATGGCGGACGTCACGCTGTCTTCGTGGCTCGTGACCGGCGCGGATTTCCGCCAGCGCTGCGCGCCCTCAAAATCCAGAATCTCCACCGCCGCCGTCAGTCCCTGAACGTTACCGGCGCTGTAATTCACCACTTCAATTTCATCGCTCACCGGGTTCCACTGAATGTGCAACGGCTCGCAGGCTTTTTTACAGCCAAAGTAAGCGGCCGTCGGTTCAAAGTAGTAGTCATAGGTTTGCCACACAAACGACGGCCAGCAGGGATGGCTCATCCACAGCAGCAGGCCCATGCGATGCTGGCTTTGCCCTTCAAACATCCCGCGATAACCTTCATAGTTCATGAACTGGGCGAGCGACACCCAATCTTCCACCGTGTTTGCACCGCCATACCTGGCCTCAATCATTCTGCGGAACGAATCGCCTCCCTGCGCTCCCTGCAGGCAAAAATCGTGCAGCCCCCACTCCAGCGCCTGCGGCCATTGCGCCGCGGCGGGCATCATGGCGCGCACGCTTTCCATGGGCGGAATGTTCGGCATGCCCATCTCGCTGTGCAGTTTTTCGGCAGAGCCGTAGGTGAAATAGAACTCGATCGGCATGGCCATATACGGTCCGCCGCCGCCCACCACGCCCTGTGCCGAGCTGGAAATGTACTGAATGCCGGGATGCAGTTCCGCCAGCGCTTTTTTGATGCCTTCTTCAAGCGGCGCGGGCGGATGGCCTTCGTTGCGCCCGCAATACAGGCCGATGGAGGGGTGGTTGCGAATGCGCGCGACGGTGTCGTTCACATTGCGAAGGAACAGGGCGTCATCCCTGGGTTCCGGGCCGTCCCAGGGATTAGCCAGCCAGAAATCCTGCCACACCATAACGCCGTGTTTGTCACACGCCTCATAGAATTCGTCATCGCCCACCTGTCCCACCCAATTGCGGATCATTGTGAAGTTCATTTCCCGATGGTAGCGAACCGCGGCGTCAAACTCGCGCCGCCGATAGAGCAGCATGGATTCTCCAAAGCCCCAGTTGCCGCCGCTGGGGATAAAGCGCCGCCCATTGATCCAGATCCTCAGCTTGCCGCCTTCTTCGCTGTAGGTCATTTGCCGCACGCCCGCGCGCAGCTTCTTCGTGTCGGAAGTCTTGTGGCGCGGCAGTTCCAGCGTCAGCTCCACATCGTAAAGATGAGGCTCGCCGTATCCCACCGGCCACCACAGCTTCGGGTTTTGCAGCCGCAATTCGCTGTGCGTTGTGGGGTCCAGCTTGACGCGCTGGCGGCTTTGCCCCCGCAGTACGACGCGCTGCACCACCTCCACTTCGCCAAACCGCGCCCGCAGCGTGCCGCGCAGCGGCTTTGGATGGTGATTCACAACATCCACTTCAATCGCCACGTCGGCGGTGGAGGTTTGCGGCAGGGGCAGCGTTGTGGCAATGCGGGGATTTTCCAGAGTCGCCGGGCCGGTGAGGGCAAGATAAACGTCCTTCCAAATACCCGTGTTACGGCCGCGAATCGTGGGAATCCAATCCCAGCCGATGGAGGCGTGGTAGGTGGGATTATCCAATCCCAGCGCCCCGCCGTTTTTGCCGGTCGTGGCAAAAGTCTTCTGCTTCACGCTGCCTGGAGTCTCATTTTTTTCCACGCGCACAGCAATCACGTTTGGCTGATCCTTAAACAGGCGGTCAGTCACCTCAAAGCGTCCGCGCATGAAGCCGCCCTCAATGCGCCCAAGCTTTTCGCCGTTCAGGAACACTTCGGCCTTCCAGTTGATGCCGTCAAAGTGCAGCCACACACGCTGCCCTTTGGCGGCTGGCGGCGCCATAAATTCATTCCGGTACCAGAAGTCGGCGTAAAAGAACGAGTCTGAAATGAGCAATTGATTGCCGCCGTAATTCGGGTCGGGCACAGCGCCAATGTTCCGATATGAGGCCAGCACGGTTCCAGGCACCGTGGCCACAACCCAGTCATCGGTTTTGAACCCGGCCTTGGAGAGTGTTTCGCCAGTCGCCTCCACCAACGAGTCGCGCTGCAACCGCCAACCGCCGCCAGCCAGATCAAGCCGCCCACCGGCGCGGGGCGGCGGGGCGGGCCTGGGTTGGGCGACAAAACCACCGCGGCCGTATACTTCCATCTCGCTCAAGATGTAACCGTAGGGCGACGCGGGCCGCGTCATCAGCACCCGCACGTATCTTCCCCTGGCGGGCTCGGCAAGCTTCAGGTCATCGGCCAAACCGGCTGAGGCCGGCAGCGGCATAATGTTCCGCCACTTCTCCGCATCGTCGGAAACCTGCAGCGCGCCTTCAGCCGCGCGCGCAATCCAGTTCAACACCACGCGGTCAAATTCAAACGATTCGCCCAGATCAACGTAGACCCACTCCTCGCCCGAGCCAGCGCTCATCCAGGCGCTGGTAAAATCGTAAGGCCCGCCAATCTCCACCCGCTTGCCCTGGTAATAAAAAGCCACTTCGCCAAACTCCCACTGCATGCCAAAAGCCATGCCCATGGGCAGGTCAACAGCCGCTTCAACGCGGTAATAGCGGCTTTGCGCGGCGGGGCTCAGCGCGATGGACGGCGTAAACAACCGGCCGGGCAGCGCAAAACCGGGGGGATATCCCTTGAGCGAAGCTGGCGTGGGCCCTTGCACGCGCCCGAGCGGCTTCCAATCGCGGCCATCGTCAGAGGCGGAAACCGCGAATGTCATCTGCCGCGGCTTCACGTTCGTTGCCTGCGCCACCACAAGCAAGTCAATGCGGTCGATGACCGGAACGCTTTCGCCGCCTCCCAGGTAGATCTGCAACCAAGGGCGCGGCCCACGCAAAACGGCAACGCTGGTGGGATTGTGGTCCAGAACAAACTCCCGTTCTTCCTTGGGATAATCCCCGTAGTAGCTTGCCGAAGTCGCCACCCAACGCGGCAGGTGAGCATGCTTGATTCCGTCCGTAACAAGCTGCGCTGCCAGGTTGTAATCGTAACTGCTGGACTGGTAGGCGGGCCGATGGAGGGCCAGATTACGGTAAGTGGAGCGCTCTGCAACCAGGGTTGGGCCAAAATCTTCAGCGGGATTTCCGGGATATACGCCTACACCCCGCGTATAGACTGACTCGCCGGACGCAGACTGCCCCGCAGCTTCAGCGGCGCGATCTTCCCCTGCGGTTTCAAGGCCGTTGGGCGCGGCCGGCTGCGGAGCGGCTGCCAGCGCCCGCATCTGGCCCCATGCCGCGCCTGCCCCTGCAAGAGTTCGCTTTAAAAAGGATCTGCGTGAGGTTGGCATAATTCCCTTCTTTCGGCCAGGTCGCTGCCGGAGTGGGAAGGCAGCTCGCTCAGGATGGCGGACAGGGAATCTCATCGCAGTCCCGGCTCGTTGTCAAGGGCGCCGGTTCCACAACTCCTGTGATAGGCCGAGAGATTAAAAACGCCTGCCCAACAAGCCAGTTCGAGGCGCCGTGGCTTATAATGTCCGGCTCGCGCCATAGAGGCTGCTTTATGCCGCCACTCGTACCGCGTAACAGATCCAAGCCAAGCCTCCCGGCCGGATTAGCAGGGCTTGTAGGTTCATTCCTTGGGGCGGGCGTCGGGCAGGGCGGATTCTCTGCATTGCGGACTCCGCGGCTTTTGCGCCCGTCTGAAGGCGGCATTTGCGGCTGGCAAATCCTGCGGCGCGTTACTGATCTGCATCGAGCGTCGCCGCATAAACAGCGGGCGTTGTAGCTTTGTTGCTTCGGGCTGGAGGGCCCGCTTGCGGGTAATCGTCGAGTGATCTTAATGATGAGGTCCGGCGGAAGATTAGAAATCAGGTGGGTAACCCAGTGCGCGTCGCGTCCCGCGCCGCGCACAGATCGAATATGCCCTCCCCGGGCGCGACAGGTCAACTTATAAATTGTCCAAGACGTCTGGCACGCATACAACGTATACAATCCATACGCTGAAGCGAGGCTTGTTTCTTAGATGCCGAATTGTGGCAGCCATCAGAGGAGCATTGTCGCCTCCAAAGGAATATTAACCCGATCAATCGTCAGCCCACAGCGGCGCTGCTATTCTGCTGGCTGCGACCGGTAGGAAAAGGACGACACGGCCGCGACGCAGGCGCCAGCCGCGACGAATACTAAGAACATCTAACCCAAAATCCAATCAGCCGCATTATGATGAATACGTGGCGCCGGGGCGGCGCAATATGGACGTGAAAGTGGTGGATATTTTCGGGAACGATACAATGACGATTGTCGAGGTGAGGATATGAGTGAAATTGCCGCGTCAACGGAAGAAGTGCTCGCCGTGCTCAAGGCGTTCATGGAGCGCCGGAAGTCTGAATATGGGCTTGTTTCACTAGGGATATTCGGCTCCCTGGCGCGTGGCGAGGCGCGCAGCGACAGCGATGTGGATATCGTGTTCGAAACGAACCAGCCGAACCTGTTCCGGACCGCAAGGATGAGGGCAGAGCTGGAGCGTCTACTGGTGAGGCCGGTGGACGTAGTGCGGCTGCGTGAGCGCATGAACCCGCACTTGAAGGAGCGCATTCTGCGGGAGGCGCGCTATGTCTGATGCCGATCTCATCGAACGATTGGAGGACGTACTCACCGCGCTGGAGCGTATTCCCCGGCGCTTTGCCGGCGTCGATTCCGCCGCAGCCTTCGGGCAAAGCGAGGAAGGCCAGGACCGACTGGATGCGATCTGCATGATCCTGGTCGCCGTTGGCGAGGCCATGAGGCAACTCGACAGGAAACGGAAGGTCGACTGCTGGCGCGCTATCCGGAGGTGGAGTGGCAGGGTGTGATCGGGGCGCGCAACGTCATTGCGCACGGCTACTTCGATATCGACGTAGAGCAGGTTTTTGATATTTGTCAAAAAGACATACCCGCTTTGATTGAGACCCTCCGAAAAATGATCAAGGAATTGCGCTGATAGCGCTGCATCCCAGCTTCCCCAAATCGCCCTATGGGATTCTCGTAGTTATGCGCCAACTCCGCGCTAGTCTCTCACTTCCGAAGCATCGGGAAAACGACCAAACCTATTTAACACACATCGCAAATACCGCGCCGCATGCGCCAGCCGCGACGAACACTAAGAACATCTAACCCAAAATCCAATCAGCCGCATTATGATGAATACGTGGCGCCGGGGCGGCGCGAGCGGCACGGAAGAATTCGGATTGATCTGGTATCACACCACAACAGACCCTTTGCGGAGGGAGGAGCGGCGGAGATGAAGCACAGAAAGCTGGGAAATACCGGACTGATAGTCAGCGAGGTGGCGCTGGGCACCATGCAGTTTGGCGGCAAGATGAACGTGGGCAATCTGGGCCAGGAAGAGACCACGCGCATGGTGAAGCAGGCGCTGGACCACGGCATCAACTTTATCGACACGGCGGATGTCTACAGCCTGGGCGAAAGCGAAACGCTGCTGGGCAACGCGCTGAAGGGGATTCGCAAGGAGATCGTGCTGGCCACGAAATTCCGGCTGCCCATGAGCGGCAACTTTAACCACAGCGGCGCCACGCGGGTAAACATTCTGCGCGAGGTGGAAGACAGCCTGCGGCGTCTGCAGACCGATTACATTGACCTTTACCAGGTGCATGGCTGGGACAGCCACACTCCGCTTGAGGAGACGCTGCGCACGCTGAACGACCTGGTGAGGCAGGGCAAGGTGCGCTACATCGGCCTTTCAAACCTGATGTCGTGGCAGGCGGCGACGGCGATAATGCTGCAGGAGCGCCTGGGGCTGGAAAAGTACGTGACCGCGCAGATGTATTACAGCCTGGTGGGCCGCGGATTGGAACACGAGTTCCAGTCGTTCGCGGAGTATTACAACGTGGGCATCCTGGTGTGGAGTCCGCTGGCAGGCGGCTTTCTGGCGGGCAAGTACAGCCGCGAACATCCCGCTCCGGCGGGAAGCCGTTTTGCCGAGGCCGGCCAGTTTGTGCCTTTTGATAAAGAGATGGGCTACCGCGTGATCGAGGCGCTGAAGCAAGTGGCGGCGCGCCATGGGGCCAGCCCGGCGCGCGTTGCCATTGCCTGGACGCTGGCGCGGCCCGCGGTGAGCAGCGTGATTATCGCGGGGCGCACCGCCGCCCAGCTTGACGATAACATCCGCGCCGTCAGCCTGCATCTTAGCGCCGAAGATATGCGGCTGCTCGATTCCGCCTCCGACCCGGGCATTCCCTACCCCAAATGGATGGTGTTGCAATTGGATGCGGCGGAAGATCCGCGCGGCAAAGTGCTGCATCCGGAGCGCTACGCGGAAGGCGGCCCGTGGAAAGACCTGCGCGGCACGCGCTGGACGGGGTGAGCGCTTGAAGGTCAACCATCGGCCACCTCTGGCGGCGAATTGCAGGCCGACGCCGGCGGCCGCGAAGCGGAAGGCGTGATGAGGCAAGCGCGCCCGGCGCTCAGTGCGCAGGCGGCGCGGACAGCTGGTTTTGCGGCCCGCGCCTACTGGCACGAGTTAAATTTGAACGAAACAATGCGCGTGTTCCAGTTGAAGCTGCCGGTCGTTTCCAAATATTCGTTTGTGTACCGAAAGGTGCAATCGTCGGAGGGGTCAATGGCCATGCTGCTATAACTGCCCCAACTGCTCAGTCCGCCGTTCTGCGAACCGGCGCCGTTCTTGACGGTTTTTGGCGATTCCATCGCGCCCAACGGGTCGGAAGGTACGCGCCCGGTGTATAGAATGCCCGGGTAGGTCGTGCTGCTGGAGGCGCTGAAACCGAGGGCGATGTCGCCCTGTCGGAAGTAGTGAACGAATAGTTTCGCTCCTTGGGCGGCAAAAGCGCGGGCGACAGCGGCGCCGATGCCATACGGATTGTTGGCACCCGTCACCAAAACGACTTTCCCTTTCAGCCCCGGATCGAGCATGCGTTCTCACCCTCGTTTCGAAGACGGCTGCAAGGCCGATCAAACCTAAGATCCGGCTGTGCGCAAAAGCGTCTCAGAAGATTGCGGACTCCGCTGGCCCCTTTTTCATTTCCTGGGGTCAGGCACATCGCGCTTGGCGGCGACAGATTGTTGTCCCTTGGGGCGACGCTCATAAAAGTAGTATCCGAGGACCGCACCGGCGGCCGCGACGCTCGTCAATATCACGGCGTCGTAATCGCGCCGTGATACCTGCGAGCCAAGGACAACGCTGGCGATCAGGGCGGGGGCGCGGCCCAAGCCGGTGATGACCACGAACTCCCAAAGGCTCATATTGCACAACCCCGCGCCATAGCACATGGCGTCTTTTGGCGTCCCCGGGACCAGAAACAACAGGAACATGGCGGACTTCCCCTTGGCGCTGTTCAGCAGGCGATCGACTTTGTCCAGGGTGTCTTTGCCCAGCAACTTTGCAACCGTGGGGCGGCCCACGATCTGGGCAAAGTAAAAATTGAAAGCGGAACCCAACATGATGCCGATGACCGAATAAACAAATCCCTTCCAAATGCCAAAGACGTACCCGGCGGCGAATTGAGTGATTTCGCCAGGAATCGCGAAGATGACCACCTGGATGAATTGGGCAGCCACGCAGGTCAGCGGTCCGCGCATGCCGGTAGCGCGCAATGACTGGACCAGCTTGTGTTTGTTGGAAATGACCTGAAGCAGTCCTGCCCGCCACAATACCATTGCCCCCGCCACCAGCAGCGCCGTCAATCCGGCTGCAAGAACCAGCTTCCTTTTGGCCGTCTTACCTGGGGTCAAGGTGGCCGCGGGCTCAGCCGGCGGAGCCTGTTGAACGGGCGGGCTTGCCAGTGGCGGTTGTTTCGCCGGCGCTTCGCCGGCCGGGCTATCCTGATGGGTCGGATCGAACTCGGAGGCGCTTTTCAAAATCCTCTCCCTGCGCCCGGCGCCTGAAGGAGTTTTGCAGCGAAGTGATAATGCAGCTTGCCGCCGCAGGCATTGATTGTACTATGTGTGGAATCCGGGTTCATCGAAATGGAGATAACGGGAATGGCGATCATAGCGGAGGGCGTTTATGAAGGGCGCGGCGCGGGTCAAGCGCGTGCCGCACGGCAGCCGTCACCGAGTAGCAATTTCCCAAGTCTTCAGGTTTCAGCCATCTCTTCCGTAACGCCGCGCGCTTCCGGAAACATTAGAGTTCCCTGCTCAATAGATCGCCGACCTTACCTTTTTATAAAATACCCCTGACGACAACATATTGCTGCCAAAGGGGTTAGATAACTCCAGCCAAACCAAGGCATTAAACATTAAAGATTCTGCCTCGGTATGCCGAAACCCCCTATGGCGGGATAGATTCCACTTTTTGCATTAGTTCTAAAACAGGCTCTGCGCGTACAGCTATAAGACCCTTGCCGGTGAGCAAGTCTTCTCGCCGCACGAGCAGGAGAACAGACGTGAAGACAACGGACGGCAGCTTGCCAAAGGCTCCAATCCGGCAGACAGAGGAAAGCTTGCGCTGCCGCGCAGCGGGAGTCTCAGTCATCGAGCTGATGATCGTGCTGGCCGTAATGGGAATTGTTACCGCAATCGGTCTTCCGACGGTGATGAACGCGATTGCAAGCTATCGCTTACACTCCGACGCGGCGGGTATCGCCAACTACGCCAATGTGGCCCGCATGAAGGCCGCGTCTCAATTTGCGCCTTACAGAATCAACATTGCCATTGGCGCTTCGAGCGCCACGTATGACCTGGAGAAACTTTGCGGCGATACGAACACCACCACCGATGCCGCATGCACAGGGCCATTCGCCTCCTTCAGCAATCCCTACATTGAGTTGGGAACTCAATACTCCGCTACCGGAGATACGTATTTCTCATGCCGTCCGCAAGGTGTTTCCGCCTTTCCCGGAGACATTACGGCTGACGCCACGGGCTGCCCTAACAACCTTGAACTCTATTTCAATACTCGGGGATCTCCGGTGGATGGCAATGGCAATCCGCTGAGCAATGGCGGGGCTGTGCTGTATTTGAGAAATCAGAACAACCTTGTGGATGCTGTCACCCTATCGCTGGGCGGGCGGGTGACCGTGTGGAATTGGGAGCCATCCGTCGCGCAGTGGACCTCGAGGTGAAACATGAATCTTACTCTAGCCGCGAATGAAGTTTCCCCGGGGGGCCCGTTGGGCGTTCGCCCTGGCGCAGGCAGGGTGCTTAGACGGGATTCCGGCGTCAGTTTAATTGAGACTATGGTCGCCGTGGGGATAGCCCTGGTCGGCGTGTTCAGCCTGAGCAGCGTAATCGTTGTAGCCTCACTAACCGACAAAAACCAGGGAACAGAGGCAACGCGGGCTACTGTTTACGCCCAGGATAAAATGGAAAAACTCCTCTCCCTTGACTTCTTTCCGCAGTCGGTTGATCTCAACAGTTGCATTCAGCCTTCCAGCTCACAGCCCGCAAGCTGCAACACCACCGGAATCACGTCAAGCAACTGGACTCAGGGATTGCTGGCGGGAGGGTCACTGACGCCTCTCGAAGCGTCGTGTGATTCCGGCACGCCGGGGTACCAGGATTTTCTGGATGCCTCGGGTGCGCAGATTACAGCATCGGGTTGCGATAATTTCGCCGCCACAGCCGCTTACGTGAGGCAATGGCAGATTGTGGACGTCACGCCCCCTACGGGCGGCCCGGCGCTCAAGCAGATATCCGTGGCGGTTTACTCGCTGAATGCCAACAACGCCCTGGGCGGCACGCCGATTGTGGTGGTTTCAAGCGTGCTCACCAGCCCGTATTAGGGGAGGCCAATAAACATGAGATTGCGCCTTACAGCCACGCCGACGTCGCATACCGCGGAAAGCGGTTTTTCGCTGGCTGAAATGCTGGTGAGTGTGGCGATTATCACGCTGCTGATGTCCGCAGTTTTCACTTTTATGGGCCAGGCCCAGAAACGCTATCAGGGTAGCGCTGTGATTGCCGAAGCCAACCAGGGCGCCCGGGCTGCGCTGGAGGTGATGGCCCAGGAAATCGGCCAGGCAGGTTATAACCCCAGTTTCACAAATAACAAGACGGCTTCAAATGCCATCTCCGCCAGCGCCACGGCACAATGCATCCCGTTGAGCGACATCAGCATGATCAACCCCGGCGACTGGGTAAGCGTGGATACGGGCGCCAACAATGAACTGGTGGAGGTGCTTTCAACTTCCGCGATCAGTGCGTCGCCTTGTTCCACTTCGAATCAGATTGAAGGCGTCTTTCAACTGAACCACCCAACCACGCCGTTCCCGGTGATGAGCTACAAAATGCCTTATCCCACCGGAATCCTGCAGGGGACAGGCGCCTCCAACGACCACACCCTTGAGTTTTATGGTGACATCAATCAGGACGGAACCATCAACTACGTGGTTTACACCCTTTATGCAGCGGCCGGCGCGCCAACCGTAACCATCAACGGGAGTGTCTACACCTTGTACACACTCTACCGGTCCATTACTCCCGTCACCTTCAGCTCCGGCGCTACGAACAACTCCGCCTCGCCAATGGTCCAGAACGTTCTGTACAACATGACGACGCAGGGAGGGCCTTCAGGGCAGCCTATTTTCTCCTATCCCAGCACCTTCGCCCTCAGTATTGTGCCGAACACCGTGACCGTAGTGGGAACTGTAGTGATTAACCTGAGCGTTGCCATCAACCCTCAGAATCTGGAAACAGGGGTTGTGCAGTGGTACACCATGGCCACACAAATACGGCCGTTGAACCTGGCCGCTTCCGTTTCTGTAGATACCGCTGGCGGCGGAAAATTTCTGCCTCCGCAGCCCGTGGGATTGCCCATGGCGATTCCATCCAATTACTACCAGTGAGGTGAAATCACATGCAAGATGCCAATGTCACCCTGCGTATCGAACCAAGTAGTGAGAATGGAATCAGTTTATTGCTGGTGATGCTCTCCCTGCTGGTGCTTTCGGTGCTGGCAGGAGCCATGGTGCTGACGTCACGCTCCGAAACACTTTCCAGCTATAACTACAAGCTGGAAACGCAGGCCGACTATCTGGCAAAGGCCGGCATCCAACAATCCATTAACTGGCTGCGGAGCAATCGCTACCAGATGGTGACGGAAAGCCAGGCGCCAACCTACTACCAGGTGACATCGGATGGCTCACTTTTCAACCTCTACACTGCCAACACCACCCCCGTCATTTGCATCAATGGCTGCCCTGCCACCAACAGCGCGGTGCAGCTTATAGGCATATCCGGAACCGGCAGCTCCAACTACCCCAGCATCGACGATATAGGCGGCGTCCCCGTCTCCACCGCTTTCGCAAATGACCTGGTGGGTGTTCGCCTGACCGCAGACAACAACGACTCCGGCACTTTTTCCGTCAACTTGCAGCTTATTAACTACCAGACCGTGAATACGGGAAGTATGCCGAGCATCACACAGCAGCCAGTCGAGACCTGGCTGGTCACCTCACAGGGAACCTGGACGGGAAACTCAGGATCCAATTCAACCATTGCCAAAGCTGTTGAGCAGGCGGTTGTGCAGCCTGTTTACACGCCCACCTGGGGTAACGCCCTTTACGGATATTGCTCCGTCACCATGCAGGGAAGCTCCGGCGTTTGCACGGATTCTTTCAATTCGGCCATGGGCCCGTACGGAGGCGGGGTTAACCATACGGCGTCGGGCGCCTGCGACTCGACTTCCACAAATGTGATTGCGGCCGGCGCCGGCGTTGGCGCCAATGGAGGAGTAACCCTGGGCAGCAACGTGACGGTGTCGGGAAACGTTACCATCGGCACAAGTCCCACCTCAGGCTGCTCAGCAAACGGCTTCTCCGGAAGTTCCAGTTCCGTGTTGGGAGAAGTGGTTGCGGGTCCGCATATCAATCCACCACCGGCTCCAACATTCCCTTCAACTCTATCCAGCGCCCCGGCTTACACCAGTTCGACCACGCTTCCTGTCGGCTTTACTTGGCCCAACAACTTAAGCTTCCCCTATGGACCCTCACTCGTGGGTTACAATCAACCCTGCCCCGCCGGAGGCAACTGCGCCGGGACGTTCGCCAATCCGTACCAGATTAGCAGCATAAGCATCGCCAGCAACAGCGTTCTGGACCTGGCCGGAGGTCCCAACATCGCCAATCCTGTGTACTACGATATCGGCAGCTTAAGTGAGTCGGGGAACGCCCAGATCAACGTTTCCGGTTATGTGGTTCTTAATGTTCAATCCGGGCTTTCGATCACAGGGAATGGGATCACGAACGGAGTCAGCTCCGACATTCCACCCGAGGCCGTGCAGATTAATTACGCGGGCACCACCGCGGCCAGCATTGGCGGCAATGGAGCCGTCTCCGCCATCATCTCGGCTCCGAACGCCACGGTGAACCTGGGCGGTGGCGGGAGCAAAGGATACATGGTTGGCTCAATTCAGGCTAACAACGTTACCGTTCAGGGCGGCTATCCCATTCATTACGACGTGCAGCTAAACCGCGCGGGAGGCTCAGTAGGTACGTTAGCTACCAGCGCCTACTGCCGAAAGAAATTCTGACGCCGGCGGGCGCGAGTTACGGTGACGGCCGCGCACAGGGCACGGCCTGATGAGACAGGGAAAGGTGCTTTACAGCGACCTTTCAGAGCTGATGGCGTGGCCGGCGGCGCACACTCCTCCGCGTTGCCAAAGGCCAGGGACCAGCCTGAGGATGCTTGACATTCTCCACGCAACGCCGGTCAGAGTGCTGTAGCCCGCCGCGCCTACACCTCACGGGCAACGCCGGCATCGGCATCCCAGCGCATCTTTTTGCCGGATCGCACCGAAAGGTTCACCATGTGGCCGGCGGCAGCAGCGTGGTGGCCAATCTCCGGCGTTTCCACAGGCTGGTGGCGGGTGCGCACGCAATCCAGAAAATTGGCCATGTGGAGCACAGTGGGATCCGGCGTGCCTGGCGGCGCAACGTACTTGAGCGCGCCCTCGGCGCGGACGTAGGGATTGGATTTTTCCCGATGATCGTCTTCCGCCCAGAATTGTTGTTGCAATTTAAGCGGCCAGCTATCGGTGGAGTACTTGTATCCCTCGGCGGGATTCTCAAACACCAGATCCATGCCGGAACCGAGAAATACTGATAGCGTGCCCCTGGTTCCCAGGAATTGAACACCCTGCTGCGAGGCGCTGGCATTGTTCATCGTGGATCCCATGTTGACGTGGAAGGTGGGATATTCAAATAGCGCATCCAGCGTGTCGGGCACCTCGCGACCATCGTGCCGCGCCAGTATGGCGCCGCTGGCAGCCACAACGCTGGGTATGGTGGCGTTCAACAGATAGTGGATGCTGGTGATCAGGTGCACAAACAGGTCGGTGGAAATGCCACCCGAATAGTCCCAGTACTTGCGGTAGCGGAAGACCCTCTCCGGATCGTAGGCGTGTTTGGGCGCGGGGCCCAGCCATTCGTTCCAATCCATGTTCACGCCTTCCTGCAGATCGGGCGGGATGGGGTAGTTCCACGCACCGGTGGAACTGTTGCGATTGTAAAACGCAACCACTTTGGTGACCTGGCCAATCTCGCCCGCTGTGATGATCTCGCGGGCGCGATTCTGAATTGGCGATGAGAGCCACTGGCTGCCCACCTGCACCAGACGCCCGGATTTTTGCGCGGCGGCGATGATTCCGGGTCCTTCTTCAATGGTGTGCGTCATGGGTTTTTCAATGTACACGTCTTTGCCCGCGGCCATCGCATCAAGCACTATGGGCGTATGCCAGTGGTCAGGTGTGGCAACCACAACGGCGTCGACGTCGCCGCGCTCCAGCAGCTTTTTGTATTGCCCGAAGTTAGTCTGAATTTTACCGTCGGTGCGCTCCAAGGCGCGATCCAGGTGGCCGCGGTAACAGTCGGAAACAGCCACCAGGTTGGCCTGCCCGGTTTGCTTGGCCGCTTCCAGAAGGATGTTGCCGCGGATGCCGAAGCCGATAAAACCCAGGTTAACGCGGTTGTTGGGGCTGGCCGGCCTGGGGAGCGGCGAGGCCTCAACCTGCACAGACCGGCCGTTTAGAAACAGGCCCAGGCCCGCGGCCCCGACCGCACTTTGGCGGATAAAATGGCGGCGTGTTAATTCGGATGACATGGATTTGCTCCCTTCTGGTTTTGAAGCAGGTGTTTCATTAGGCTAGCCCGGAACTCAAACACATGCGCTGTCAGCATTCGCCCGCACGCCTCGCGGAATCTGGTTCGGCCTCCGCGGGCGCCGGCGGCCTGCCCGGCCCGCTCAGCGAATCTCCACCACCGCGGCCGTGGGCGGCGCGAACGATGCGGAGCGAACCCGCGCGCGCCGGAACGTTTTGGGCTGCTCCCCCGGCAGATAAAACAGGGCTGCCAGGTTCGGGTGCGCATCGGCGTACCGGTGGCTGGCCTCAACTCCCATCACGTAGAATGCCGTGGAGAGTGCATCGCTATCCGTTGCGCTGGCTGCCGCCACGGCGGCCGACAGCATGTTTTCCACCGGCATTCCCGTGTGCGGGTTCATGATGTGGGAGTACATTTTTCCGCCCATCATGAAGAACTTGACGTAATCGCCCGACGTGGAAAGCGAGTAGTTCTTCAAATCAATCACGTCTGCGCTCCTGGTGGCATCGAAAGGGTCGCGTAGATGAATGTGCCAGGCGTTTTCGCCGGGTGGGGCGCCAAGGGCATAAATGCTGCTGGTGCCGGCAGAAATCAGCGCGGCGGAGATGTGATCCTGACGCAGAAGGTTAACCACGCGGTCAACGGCGTATCCCTTGGCGATGCCGCCCAGATCAATCTCCGTACCCGGCTTGTCAAAGCGAATGGTGCGGCGCGCCGCGTCAAGCGAGACGTGCCGGTAACCAACGGAGTTGAGCAACCGCTGGATTTCCTGCGGGCTGGGCAGGCGGCCGCGACCGCGGAAGAATCCCCACGCCTTCATCAGCGGACCAACGGTCACATCGAACGCGCCATCCGTATCCTGACTGAAGCGGAAAGAATCCCGAAGCAGGCCAAACAGGTGCGGCTCAACCATCACGTCTTCGCGCGCAGCGTCACGGTTGATGGCGGAAAGTTCGCTATCCGGCTTGTAGTTGCTCATCTGCTGGTCAAGCCGGTCGATGATTTCGAACGCCTGCCGCAGAACTTCCGAAACGTAGGCCTGGTCATGGCCGTAAGCCGCAATCTTGTAGACCGTGCCCATGGAGGAGTGGGTGGCTTCGTAACGCACCAGCGGCGGCGACGCGCCGGTTTGCGCAGAGCCTGCCCCGCTGATAAAAGCCAGCAGCAGCGCTGCAGCCAGCGCCAGGCGATGAATCAGAGCCTCGGTCTGCAACAGAAGTTTGGGGGAGAGTCGCAATGTTGCGCCTCGGGATTGTGGCCTTCGTTGTGCAATCGGGCACGGCCTCTGCAGCCTGCCGCCGGGCGCCGCTAAAATGGAACTAAGCCGCCGGTGACGGCCACAGAACTTTTTGGCCGGTATCTATGGAGCGATTGCCGTAAATCACTCCCTTCGCGTCCGCCATGCCCAAGCTGAGCGGCACAACCACGGGCTTGCCATCGCGGATGCTGAGCATCAGGTTGCGCAGCTCACTCCAGCGCGGCTCGTGCGGCTCCTCATATTCGTAAATGCCCATCGAGGCCAGCCAGCGGCGGGCGAAAAGCACTTCGCGGTCAACCACACCCTCCTCACCCTTGGCCGGCGTTTCTGGAAACAGAGGCAGACCCTTTTGCTGCGCTTCCTTTGCCACCGTGGCGCCCGCCCACCAGTCTCCCTTGGTCCCCGCGGGCACAACTTTGGCCGCCGCCTCATGGTAGTACATGCCCTTGCCCACGGTGATAATCAGCGAGCCGCCGTCGCCCATGATCTGCTCGTCATAGCCGAGGTGGGCGTTGTAAAGAATTGAGCTGTACAGCAGCTTGCGGCCCTCCGGGTACTCATAAATGGCCTCAACGTTATCGCAGGTTTCGCGGCCATCCTTCCAATAGTCAATGCCACCGGTCGCCACCACGGAAAGAGGCTCCGCTTTGAAGGCCCAATTGGCAACATCAATCTGGTGCGAAGCCAGCTCCGCCATCAGGCCGCCGGAGTAATCCTTGTACATCCTCCAGTTGATCAGCCGTTCGTACTTGGCGTCCGGCACCGGCCGTCGCCAGTTATTGTTGCGATGCCATTGGGCGCGCACAAACATCACCTTCCCGAGCGCTCCCTTGTCGATCATCTGCATGGCTACGTTGTAGAGCACGCTGGATCGGCGTTGCAGGCCCACCTGCAGAACCTGCCTGGGGTGCGCTTCCGACGCCTTGCGAATCTGGTCGCCTTCCTCCTCCTTGAAGTACATGGTCTTTTCCACAAACACGTGCTTTCCCGCGTCAAGCGCGTCAATCACCATTTGCGAATGGAGGTAGAGCGGTGTACAGACCAGGATGGCGTCGACGTCCTTGCGGTCGAGCAGTTGGCGGTAATCCGTATAGGTATCGGGATTGACGCCGGTGGTTTCAACGCCTTTCTTGAGGTTGGGCGGGTAAATGTCGCAAGTGGCGACGCATCGCCCTTCAGGGATGGTGGTAAGAAACTTGAGCAGCGTACAGCCTTCAGTACCCGTTCCGATCATGCCATAGCGCACGGCGCTGGCGGGAGCAGAATCCGCCAGGATGGCCGGCGCGGCATGGGCAGCGGGCAAGGCGGCGCCGGCGGTGATGGCTGCCGCGGTCTTTAGAAAGTTACGACGCGTGAGCTCGTCCTGGTGTTCTGCCATGGTGTTGTGCCTCGTTTAGGTGTCTGCCTGACGGAAGGGTTGTGTTTGGCCGGCTGCCGGCGTGGCTGTATTTGCGAGGGACTTTTCCCTTAACTTCGCATTGCCTTATAAACATTGGAGAAGACGGTCAGCCACAGCCCCATGGCACACAGTCTGGCGGCATTAGTCAGTCGCGTCTGTGACGCCAGTCACGCCGGCTTTGTGCGCACGGTCATCTGGAAGCGTGGAGTGTGAGCCTGGGCACGCTCGGCCAATAGAAGGCGGAATTGTCCATTTGAAGGATTGCGCTGGATTTGTTCGGGAGTTATCCGCTTCCGGCCCGCCCGGCAACCATCCCGCCCGCAAGGCCCGCGCGAGCACATTCTGGATTTGCCTGGCTGTGGCTACAACCAGCAATGGACCCGGACGCTGGCGTTCAGCCCTACCGGCTCGCTCTTGATTGCCGACGACGGCGGAAACGTCATTTGGCAGGTTACCTGCCCGAGCGCGAAATGAGTCGGGCCCGCCGGCGCGTCAACGCGATTTAAACCCGCAGCAAACCCCGTCATGGTGCAGCGCCACACTCTTCAACAAAACCCGAAATAGAGATGGCGAATCTACTTTTCCGTCTCCATCCACACTTTGATGGTCTTGATCTCGTAAGGATTGACGGGTACCGTCACCTGTCGCCCTTCCTCCTGCAGGCTGAGAGGGCCTTCCTCCTTCTCCATCAAATTAGTCTCCGCAGCCCTGGTTGCGGTTCCGGGTAAGGTTATCCTGGCGTCGGCCTTCTGTCCGGCGAATTCGTAAAAGCGCAGAATCAGCGCGTTGTCATCTTCAGCCTTCTTCATCGCCGTCAGAATCAGGTTAGCCGGCTGAATGCTGGCGAACGAGTGTGCCGCCGGCAGCGCGCCCAGGTGCGCAGCCGTGGTCACAGCGATAAGCGGGAAGTTGAGTTCGTAGCCCTGCTGCATTACCCCGCCCGCCTCCCAGCCGTGCGCGTGAGGATAGAGTGAGTAAGTGAAATGATGCACGCCCTGATCGGTTTGCGGATCGGGCGAAGTGGGCGAGCGGAGCAGCGACAAGCGCAGCACGTTGCCCTTGGCATCGTAGCCGTACTTACTGGCGTTCAGCAGGCTGAAGCCGTGGCTTGAGTCGGAAAGGTCGGCCCAGCGCAATGCTCCCACTTCAAACTTGGCCTTCTCGGCCGGGGTGTTTCGCGTCGTGGGGCGTTCAATGGCGCCGTAGGGGATTTCGTAAGTGGCGAACTTGCTCTCCACGCTGACGGGAAAGGCGGCTTTCAGCAAGGTATGCCGTTCGTGCCAGTCTGCCGTGGTTCGAATGTCAACCCGCGGCACTCCCGCATAAAGGGTAATATCCTGGTCGAAGGTTGAGCTTTGGAACTTGCGGCGCACGTGCAGCACGGCCCGCACCGGCCCGTTCTCCACCAACTTCACATCCTCCGCACGATTGATATCCCAATGCTGTTTTTCAAAGTCGGCGTCAATGTTCCAGGCGTCGTATTCCTTTGGCATGTCATGGAATGCCTGCAGCAGATTGCCGCACGCGCCCTGCGCCAGCGCATCCCGCCCGTCGCCCTTGTTCACCAGGCTGGTAATGCAGCCGGTCTGGGGATCCACGGTGACGCGGACAAACTCATTTTCCAGGGTCGCGCCTGCTGCTTTCAGTGGGGTATGAACCTCGGGCGCCGCGTCCACCGGCTGAGCGTGGAACACCGCGTAGCCGAGCGGCGGCACGCTTGCCGCCACCACCATTAGTTTCACGCGGTGAGTTTCATCGTCGCGGTGCAGGATCTGCGCCGCTACAACTTTGCCCGCCGCATCACGAACTTCAATCGCCTTGAAGGGCTGCGGCATTTGCACACTCAGCTTTACGGGACCGCTTTGCGCAAAGGAAAGCGGATTGAACACCAGCACCGGCACGCCTGCACCCCCGGTATTCACGTGCGCCGCCAGCTCCGTCAGCGAACCTTGGAGAGCACGTCCGGCATCAAGCCGCACGTGGCGCAAGGCGCGCGCCGCATCCACGTAATTCACCGCGATACCGGAACCGGGCATAATGTCGTGGAATTGATCGAACAATACCTTTTGCCAGTCGCGCTCAAAATGCTGCTGCGGGTAAGGGCGGCCGTAAAGCATGGCCACGGAGCTGAACTTCTCCGCATTCTGCATCATCTCCTCGCTGGCCCGCATGCGACGCTTGGTTTCCGATTGGGTGGTAAAAACGCCGCGGTGATATTCCAGGTACAATTCGTTGTTCCACACCGGCAGATTGGCGTAGGCCGGGCTTTTTTCGACGTCATCAAAGAAATCCTGGGCGCTGCTGAAAACCAGATGCGGGAAAATGGCTTTGGGATTCTGCCAGCGCAGCGCTTCATCAAGCATGGAACGCGTGGGGCCGCCTCCATGGTCGCCAATGCCGTAAAGGTGCATGATTTCTGGCACGCCGGTTTGCGGCACATAGGTGGCCACATCTTTCGCAATCCGCACTGGCTCCATGGTGTTCACATAGTCGTGGGGGAAGTAGGTGAGTACACGGCTGCCGTCAGGTGATTGCCACCAGAACAGCTTGTAAGGAAACACCGTGGTGTCGTTCCAGGACATTTTCTGGGTCACAAAATAATCCAGGCCCGAGCGTTTCAAAATTTGCGGCAACTGCCAGTTGTATCCGAACGAGTCCGGATTCCACCCGATGCGCGCCACCACGTTGAAATTCTGCCGGAAGTAGCGCTGGCCCACCAGAAGCTGGCGCACCAGCGATTCGCCATCGGGCATGTTCAGGTCCGGTTCCACCCACATGCCACCTACAATCTCCCAGCGGCCGTCCTTAACCCGCTGTTTGATCTGTTCAAACATGTGCGGGTACTTCTCTTCCAGCCAGTCGTAGGTTCGGGCGGAAGATTGCGCGTAACGGAATTGCGGGTATTCGTTCATCAGTTGCAGCACAGTCCCGTAAGTATTGCGCACCACTTCTACCGTTTCCGTCCACGGCCACAGCCAGGCCATATCGATATGCGCGTTGCCCACGGCGCGCACCGTGTACTGCTTCATCCACTGACCCAGCGGTTGCATCTTGTTCTGCGCGGTTTCAAGCGATTGGGAAAAAGCACTGGAATCGCCACGGTCAAGCGCGGCAAAGTCGATGCTTTTTACCGCATCGTCCAATACTCCGCCGTATTGCCGCTTTGCGTCCGGGAAGCCCGCCAGCATGGCCTGGGCAACCAGGATCTCGTCGCGGATTATGGCGGGATCGGCCGTGACGCCCGGCCGGTCGATCACCAGCCGCGCAGACCGAAACCGGGCCACTTCGCGCCCCAGCCCGAATTCCACCGCCAGCAGCAGCTTCTGGCCCGGCTGGGCGCTGCCGGAAATCAGTATCGGCCCCACAACACTAAGATCTCCTTGCCCCACGTTGGAGCCGTTAACGAATACGCGAACCTCCGGGCCGCCGCGCAGTTCAACGCGCAGGCGCGCCCCTTGCACGCCGTAGCCACCCGCTTTCTCTGGAATTTCGATCCAGCGGCGGTACCATCCGGGGCCTGTGCTTGCCCCCCGTTGGATAGCGACTGTTCTCCAACTGGAATCGTCCAGGCTCGGATCCTCCGGATGCGGCAAATCCGCAGCATGAAACTTCCAATGGACCAGAGGCTTCCCGGTCATTGCCTGCAAACGGTCAAGCACCGGCTTGTAAGAATTGGGGGTTGAGGATGGCTGCTGCGCCTTTCCGGGCAGCACAAAGATCATGATGCAGATAAAGATTCCGCAATGGCTCGCAATCAATCGCTTCATAAATTTACCCTCCGCCTGAACCGGACTCACGTGGAGTTGCCGCATGCCAAATAACTTGGCATTATACGCCATAGTGGCGCCCGGCACTGTGCAACTACGCAGTGGAGATCGTGGAGTGGTTAAGCCGGACGGACAATAGAGACCGGCCTTAGTGACGAAGGTCACGGCAGGGAATTAAGCCACCGCAAAGAATACAATACGTGGAAGTGTGGCTGGGCCAACCCGCGGGCGGAAGAAAGCTTTTGCAACCCGGCGCCCCACGGACTCCAGCTCTTGCACCGCAGTTGGAGTTGCTTGTGAGCGCTGCAATTCAGCTCCGGGATGAAGCCAGGGCCCGTTAAACACCGGGTTTGGAAATGGCTCAATGAAAAAAGAAGCCCCGCTCGGGCGGTGGCGCTGATCCACGATCGTGAAAAGCGTTTTAGAGAACGGAATTCAATCCAAGGAGACAACAAAATGGACACAGGCAATCCGGAAAAACCAACAGTTGGATTACCGCGCCTGGGGCAGCCTGCCCCGGCGTTTGAGGCTCAAACTACCCACGGCACACTTCGCCTTGAGGATTTTAAGGGAAGCTGGCTCATTCTGTTCTCGCATCCGGCAGACTTCACACCGGTGTGCACCACAGAGTTCATCGCCTTTGCGGAGCTTGCTCCCGAGTTGAAAAAGCGCAACGTTGAGCTGTGTGGACTGAGCATTGACAGCACCTACTCCCACATTGCCTGGGTAAGGAATATTGAGAAGAACTTCGGAGTCAAAATCCCCTTCCCAGTGATCGCCGACCTGAACAAGGAAGTGGCAACGCAGTACGGCATGATCATGCCCGGTGAAAGCAAAACCGAGACCAGCCGCTGCGTCTTCGTGATCGACCCGAATGGCATTGTCCGCGCCATGATCTATTACCCTCTCACAACGGGGCGCAATATTCAGGAGATTCTGCGGCTGATCGATGCCCTCCAGGCTACCGACAAGTATGCCATTGCCACGCCGGCAAACTGGAAGCCGGGTGACAAAGTGATAGTGCCGACGCCACCCACCACTGATGCGGCTGAGGAACGCATGAAAGCCGGCTATGAGACCAAAGACTGGTACTTCTCAATGAAGTCGGTTTAAGAGGGCGGTTTTCCAATTGAACGGGTTGAGCAGGGGCTCGAACCGGCTGGGCCCTGCTCAAAAAAGGAGCGAGTCATGGCTTGCACGAATAGCAGTGGCGAGGTGACCGAAATGGCCAGAAAGATTCTGACCATTATGTCGCATCCAGTCTCGCTGGATGACGTGGCGGGTCAAACGGGACTGGCACTCTATCGGATTCGCGCCGCCGCCCGTGAGTTGGTGGAAGCCGGATTGGCGGAACGCCGGGAGGAAGCTTACGTGATTACTGAAAATGGGCAAGCGGCCCTGGCGAAAACTGCAAGCCAGGGTTGAGATGCACGAGTGCCTGTGCGCCGTGGCTTCACGCTTCCGATTTTCAAGGCGCGGCAGTCGGCATTTTTCCCAGGCTCAAGGCGAGGGCGGCCTGATCGATCAGTTGCGTACGCTGGGCTTGGGCCAGCAGCGATTGATTGGTCAGCAGAGCGGCTTGCGCTTCCAGTACAAATTCAATGGTGCTGCGCCCGGCCTGGAACTTCAGCTTTTCCAGCCGCAGGGCTTCCTGCGCCTGAGCCACAGAGTGCTGCACGCTCTGGATCTGCTGCTGATCGCGCTGCAGATTGCCGATGGAGGTGCGGATTTCGCGCGTGATGGCGAGGCTGGTTTGCCGTACCGCCGCCTGGGCGGCGTGCACCTGTCCCTGCGCGGCCGCGATCTGGCCCTTGCGCAAGCCGCCGTCAAACAGCGGGAAGGAAACCTGGCCGCCCACCGCCCAATTGCCCTGCCAATGTCCCACTGGGCCTCCTGGAACCTTCAGTTGGGGCAGCACCAGGTTGATGACGTTGAAAAAGCCCAGCGGTGAACTGGAGCCGTAATCAAACAGGCCGGCATGAAACTCAAATTTCGGCAGGCGCGAGCGCAGCGCCGATTTTTTCGCGGCGTTGGCCGCCTGCAGTTGATGCCGCGCCGCCGCCAGGTCTGGCCGCCCGGCTTCCGCCTGGGCCAGCAACTGAGCGTAGGGCTCTTCGCCCGTTGCCGCGGGCGGCAGCGCCTCCGCGCCGGATAGTTCCGGCACGGCCGGCTGGTCCCAGCCCATCACTTCCAGCAGGCGGCTCAGGCTTGCCTGGCGGCCGGCCTCAAGCGCGGCGCGGTCGCTTTGCACCTGGGCCAGGCGCGTTTGCACCTTCAGCTCATCCAAGGGCACGGCGCGCCCCGCCTTCACCAGGCTCTGCGTTTGTGCCAGCAGCGATTGCAGGCTCTGTTCAGTGGCGTTCGCAGCCTGAATCAGATCCTGGTAGGTCAGAACTCTCAGGTAAGACTCCGCCGCCAGAAAGACCACCTCCTGCCGGCTGCGGTCCTGAATCAGGTTGGCGGCCACCAGGCGCTCGCGCACGGCGTGGAGCTGCGCCGCGGTGGATTGAAAATCAAACGCCAGCAAATGCAGGTTGGCTCCGGCCGTGTAGATCGCATTGCCAAAATGGAGAAAGCGCGGGTCAACGCCGGGCAGCACACCCTGATCGTAGCGGTAGCGCGAGGCGTCCATAAAAGTGTTGACGCCCGGCAGCAGCGCGGAGCGCGCGCTGGTCACATTTCCCTTCTGCTTCTCAACTTCAGCGGCGGCGGCCTGGAGCTGTGGACTGTGGGCAAGAGCAAACTGAATGGCCTGGTTCATGTTCAAGGTCTGGGGATTGGCGGCCTGCGGCCAGGCGCGACGCGGCGCGGTCGCCAGCAGCGCCCATGCTGCCAGCAGACCGGCAATACCCCGGCATGCGCCGCCAGGGCGGCGCGGACCACGAATGCCGCGCTTTGTCCTGGCCAGCGTTGACGCGGCCTCTTGATCTGCCACCTGTTCAGGCTCCGGGCTCAACTGGTCTGTCGCAATCATTCTCGCCACTCCTTATCAATTGCGCCTTTCAGGCTGAAGGCGCATCCTGAATGCCGGAAGCCGCCTCGAGCTTGTGGCGAATGTTTTCCGGCAAGCCATGGTCGGGCCGTTTTGAATAGACCAGGTAATAGGTCACTGGAATGACAAAGAGCGACATCAGCGTGGAGGCAATCAGGCCGAAGATAAACGCCCACGCCATGCCGCCAAAAACCGTGTCGAGCGTAATCGGCAGTGCGCCCAGCACGGCGGCGCCCGAAGTTAGCAGGATGGGCCGCAGGCGCACTGAAACACTTTCCAGAATGGCCTGCTCGAGCGCCAGGCCGCGCATCAGCCCCAAATGGATGAAATCGACAATGATGATCGAATTGCGGGTGACAATCCCGGCCAAGGCAATCATGCCGATAAAAGTCGGCCCGGAAAAGAAGACCGGGTTCATAAACGCGCCCACGTGGCGCGTGCCAAACTGATTCAGAAGCCAGAAACCGGGCAGCACGCCAATCACCATCAGCGGAATGGCTCGCATGATGGTGAGCGGCAAACGGTAGGAGCCGGTCTGATTCATCAGGATGATGTAGATGGCGATGAGGGCCACCAGCATGGCCAGGGCCAGGTCGCGGAACAGGTGCAGCGTGATGTACATTTCGCCTTCGTCCCACCAGCCCACGTGAAGGCCCGGCGCGAGCGCCCATGGTATGCCCCCGCCCTTTTTGAACATGGTCCTGCCCTCAACCGGGCGCGGCTGAGCCCGCATCTCCACAAAGTCCTTGTCCTGCCCGTAAACACGGTCGGCCCGGATATCCAGAATGGTCTCAACCGGCGGCCTGCCCGCCATCTCCGCCAGCACATAAACCACGCGCTTCAACTGCCGGTGGTAGATGGTTTTGTCTTCGATGGTTTGCCGCCACGCGCCCACTTCTGAAAGCGGCACCAGACTGCCTCCCGCGCCCTTCACGTAAATCCGGCTCAGGTCAATCAGGCTGGAGCGCTCGGCGCGCGGGAACCACAGGCTGATGCGCACGGGGTTGCGTTCGCGAGGAATCTGCGCCGCCCCCACTGCCTGGCCTTGCAAGGCCAAAGCCATGGTGCTGGCGATGTCCGCGGTGGAAACGCCGTTCAGCGAGGCTTTGGCCTTATCCACCTGGAAGACGTATTTGGCCTGATCCTCTTCCACCGTGTCATCCACGTCCACCACGGCCGGCTCGCGGCGCAAGCGCGCCTTCACCACCTGCGCGGCGCGGATCAAATCGTCGTAGGTATCCGTAGGGCTGCCGTAAATGGCCGCCACCACCGTGGACATGGTCGGCGGGCCGGCCGGCAGCTCCACAATCTTCAGCTTTACGCCGTCGCGCTGCGCAATCGCGGTCAGATCGCCGCGCAGGCGCAGCGCCAACTCGTGGCTGGCATACTGCCTTTCCGTTTTGTGAATCAGGTTGACGCGAATGTCGGCACGGTTGGGCGCCTGGCGCAGAAAATACTGCCGCATCATGCCATTAAAATCGACGGGAGAGTGCGTGCCCACGTAGGCTTCAAAATCCGTTACCTCGGGGACGGATTGCAGATAGTTTTCAAAATCGCGCGCCGCCGCATCCGTGCGCTCCAGCGTCGTTCCCGCGGGCATGTCGAGCGCCAGCAGCATCTCGTCCTTGTTGTCGTAAGGCAGTTGCTTTACGCGCACGTGCCGCGTAAGCACCAGCAGCACGCTGCCGATAAACAGCAGGGTGACCACGCGCAGGAATATCTTTCCACGCCGCGGGTGCTGGATCAGCGGCATCAGCGTGCGGTTAAAGAACCGCCGCGCCGCCGCGCCGTGCGCGCCGGTTACTTCCCCGGCCCGCGCTTCTTGCGCCTGCCCTGCCCTGCCTTCCACGCGAATCAGCCGATACGCCAGCCATGGCGTAATGGTGAAGGAAACGGCCAGCGACATGAACATGGTGACAGGAACGTTGAAGGCCATGGGGCGCAGGTATTGCCCCATCATTTCGGTGACAAACAGCAGCGGCAAAAATGAGAGGATGACGGCAAACGTGGCCGCGATCAGCGGCGGCCGCACTTCGTTAACCGCTTCCAGCACAATGGGCACTGTGGCCTGGCCGCGCATCTCAAAATGGCGATGGATGTTTTCCACGTCCACAATCGGGTCATCCACGAGCAAGCCCAGGGAAACCGTTAGCGCAAACAGCGTGATGCGGTTGATGGAAAAACCCGCCAGATAACTGACGATGAGCGTAAGCCCGAAAACACAAGGGACAACAATCGCCACCACCAACGCCTGCCTCAGACCCAGCCCCATGGTCAGCAGCGCCATCACCACCACAATGGCTACGAACAAGCCCTCTTCCAGCTCTTTCACCTTGTCGTTGGCGGTCACGCCGTAATTGCGCGTCACCACCACCTCCACGTCGGAGGGCAGAATCGCCTTGTGGATTTCTTCCATCCGCTGCAGCAGATCCTGGGCGACCCAAACGTTGTTTGAGCCGTGCTGCTTGGCGATAGCGATGGTCACCGCCGGCTGGGCGCTGGTGACAACAGGAGTGGCCGGTTTTTCAGCCGGGCCAACCAACGAGCCGGCGGCGCCATCTTCCTTGGCGTGGTGGAAGGCCAGGCCGCGGTGGAACCGGACGTAATCCAGGAATTCGCCCGGACCATCCTGAACGTCGGCCACGTCACGCAGATAAACCGGCTTGCCGTTCCAGGCGCTCACCACCAGATCGCGCAGGTCCTGGGCGCCGTTGACAAACTGGCCCGCCTCAACACGCACGTCCTGGTCATTGCGGTCGAAGGCTCCCGCCTGCACGCTGGAGTTGGTGGCTTGCACGGCGCGCGCCAGCTCCAGCGCCGAAACATGAAACCCGGCCATGCGTGCGGCCGAAGGGCGGATAAGGATCTGCCGGGGTCTGCCGCCCACCACATAGGCCACGCCCGCATTGGGAACATTCTGCAGGCGGTTCACTACCTCATCCGCCAGGCGGCGCAGCTCGTAATCGTCGCGCTGGGGGCTGGTCAAGGTAAAGGTCACTATCGGCACGTCGTCCACGTCAACCGGCTTCACCACCCAGTTGGCCGCGCCCGGCGCCACCCGGTCCGCATTCTCATTCAGCTTGCGCAGCACCTTTACATAGCTCCCCTCCATCGGCTGGCCGGAGTAGAACCGCACCGTCACAATGCTTTGCCCCGGCATCGATCGAGAATAGACAAATTCCACGCCCGCCACCTGGAACATCATGCTCTCGAGCGGCGTGGAAATAAGCTGCTCCACCTCCGCCGCCGAATGACCCGGAAAGGAAGCATAAATGTTCACGGCGGGCACAATGATCTGCGGCTCTTCCTCGCGCGGGGTCACCAGCAGCGCCACCACGCCGGCGGCAATCGAAATCAGAATGAACACCAGCGAGAGGTTCGATTCCAGAAATTTGCGTACAATGCGGATAGTGAGATTTTCGTTGTGTCCGCTCATAGAGTCTTCCCGGCAGGGGCGGCATCAGGGGTTGAGGAATGGGTCCCGGACAAAAGAATGGTCTCGCCCGGCGCCAAGCCGCTCAAAACTTCGAAACGATGGTTGACGAGGTGGCCAAGCTGCACCGCGCGGCGCTCCACCGCGCCGTCGCGCACCACATCCACCAGAGTTAACTGGCCGGCGCGAATCACAGCGGAGTCGGGAATTGCCACCACCGTTTCCGGCGCCGCGGGTATCATGAGGCGGCCGAACATGCCCGGCACCAGATCCTGCGCCCCGGGCAAGCGCACGCGAACGATCTCCGTGCGGCTGGTAGGGTCCGCCGACGGCACAATCTCAGCCACCGGACCTTGTATCTCACGCTGTGCGGCGTCAATTCGCACACGCATGAAACCGTGAAGGTGGATGGTTCTCATTTGGTCTTCAGGCACATTGGCCTCCAGCCACAGCCGGCCCTGTTCGTATAATGTGAGCAGCGGCCTGCCCGGCGCGGCCATGTCGCCTTCATTCGCCAGTTTATCCACCACAACGCCGCTAAAGGGGCTGACGATGGTGGCGTATGAGAGGTTCACCATCGCTTCATGCTGCGCCTGCTGCAAACGCTTCAGGTTGGCCTGGGCAGTCTTCAGGTTGGTCTGGTCGTGCTCAAAGTCGAAGGGCGTAATCACCTTCTGTTCAAACAGCGGCTTGTCGCGGTTGTAATCGGATTCGGCCTGCGCGAGCGTGGCCTGGGCGCTGGCGACGGCTTCCTGAGACTGCTCCACGCGGCGGCGCAGGTCGCGGTCATCCAGCGCCACCAGGGTTTCGCCCCTGGTCACTCTTTGGCCGGCCGTCACCCGCATCTGCAAAATGCTGGCCATCACCCGCGACGTGATGGTGGCAATCCGCTCCGCCTGCACGGCGCCCACAGCCTCACGCGTGGCGGGCAGCGTTTCCGCCGTGACCAGATAGGTGGCTCGGCCCGCCGCCGCCGGCTGCTCTACCTTCGCCTTGCCTCCCTCAATCACCCCGCTGCGGAAGACGCCAAGAATCCACAACATCAGAATCACAATGGTGGCGATGGGCAGCCCCAGGCGGAGCAGAATAGAGGTCTTGCGCATTGGGTGGGATGGCGCTTGTGGCGTATTCACAGCAGTCCTCCTCTATTGCGGCCGGTGATTCGCACCGATGTTCAACAGCTCGCTTCTCGCCTCTTCGCTCAGCTTTCGCAGCGTGCGGCGCAGTTCCGCCTGGTCGGGAAAATGGATGGCTTCCTGCGGGCATATCTTCGCGCACGATTCGCAGCCGATAACGCAGTTGTAAGGATTGACTACGATGGCCTTGAAGCTGTCCGCATCGAAAGCCAGCACGTTGTTGTGGCAGAACTCGACACAATCCTTGTCGCCGATGCAAAGGTCGGGATCGATGGTGGGAAACCAGGGAATCTTCGCACGCGGGATCGTTTGGCTCTTCATGACTCTCACCATGCCTCCGTCGGTTTTCCCTTGGCCACCCTTATTTGCCCGCGGTGGGGACGGAGGCCGCGATTTTCGGTTTTAATACGCCTTCCACCGCAACCTTCAACCGCGCCAGGATGCCGTCATTATCTGTGCTGCGGATATCGACGGGCACAAACCGTGCCGGATCAAATCCCGTCTCGCGCAGGAGCTTTTTGAACAGCTTTTCCTGTGCTTTGGGCGCGCAGGCTCCCACCACCAGAATCGTTTCCGGATCGGCCGCCGACTGCCGCATGATGTCGCGCATCAGCTCATTGCCGCCGATGGCGCATAACTGCGGGTGCAGCACGCTGTACTTAATCTCCAGGTCGGATTCGATTTGAAACTGCAGGGTGTTAAAGTCCGAGTCCTTGAACGAATCACACAGCCCTTTACAATTGCAAAGCAGCATTTTGATTTCCATGATCATCGTCCTTTCTTCTGCGGCCCGCAGCGGGGCTGGTGCTTGACTGTCCTTGAGGCCGCGTTAACTATCGAACTTCTATGCGCAGCGAGCGGAGCTTGCAGGGTCCGCGGCCAAGCCACCCGGCGGGGGCTTCAAAGGCCTCCTGCCGCCCTCCATTCACCCCGCCTGGCCGGCCTGCCCGCCGCTTTCGCGCTGTTCACGGACAGCATTCCCCCCGCCAACGCTTGCCTGGCCCGCTGAGCGTCGCGCACAAATACCTCTTCATCGCGCAGCGCCCGGCGCAGGAATTCAAATAACCGCTTCTCGCGTTTCCCTTGCGCCAGCCGGTAAAGCACGCGGAAGCCCTCGCGGCGGTCCTCCACCAGCCCGGCGCGTTTCAAATAGATCAGATGGCGCGATATGTAAGGCTGGGGCACGTCCAGCAGCCTTTGCAGGTCGCACCCGCACATCTCGCCCAGCAGCAGCAGGTTGACAATGCGGATGCGGGTTTGCTCCGAAAGGCCACGAAAGCTGTCTTGCAGGTTCATCGCAATGCCTCTCTATACGCTTAGATGCATACACAAACATATTGTTACACCTTTCTGGCAGTGCGCAGAAATATTCGCGCAGGGATAGGCAAGCAAAACAGGGAAACCCGGCAGGCAGGAAGCAAATGGCGCTAGTGGCCGGGCTTGAGGATTTACATGCGGGCGACGCTGAAATGATCGCGGTTCAAGTAATCGTCGATGAAAGGCAACGCCTGACGGTGAGGTCGAGTGGCCGCGTGCCGCCAGCCTGGCATGGCCACGTCAGGCGTTGGATAGACTCTGCTGAGGTGTCAAGGTTTATGCAGCACCGCTAACTGCTTGCATGATCCATAGTTCTTGACAAGTTTTTGAGCCTGGAAGGATCGGGCGCCGGAACTCGTTTTGCTCTTTTTGCCACGCAGCCTGACGCGCTCTCCGGGCTTCAGGTCGAGACTGGAGGCCGAGAGCTGAAAGGCTTTGCCGCCACCATCGGGCAAGAGCTCTGTTTTTCCTTCTGACTCATTCACACAGCCGGTCACCTGATTGCGGTTTCGCAGCGCAAGGTAGGCCACGGCAACACCAGCCGCAGCGCCCGCTCCAATGGCAATCCCCGTGCCGGAACTGTAGCCCCCTTTGGGGGCAGTGTATGTGCCTGAAGACGATCCCATGCTGCCACCGCCTCCATACTGCGCCATGGCGGGAATGGCAAGGAAAAGGCAGCACGTAATCGTCAAGGCAAGTCGGGTCAAACTAAAGGCTCGCATAGTTCACCTCCTTTCATCTGAAAATATTGGGATGAGCCCTTTGGAACGGTTAGATGTCGGCGGATGAACATGGGTTATCCCGCGAAAAAGAATATGATTTAAAACGATTAACAGTCCGGGCACGGGTCTTTTAAGGATAGTAAAAAATGCCGAAACGCAACGACTGGGTGCCGCTACGTTGAGAAGGCAACGCTTTTGCAGGGTCGTAGGGCGGGAAGCGGCCCTCAGGCCGCGCCAGCCGAGAAGGCAGCCTGGGGAGCGAGGGAGGCGCACTCGCGGGAGCTGCAACAGCCTTCGGAGTCAGGCTTATGGGGGCACCTGCTTCGACGAGAAACCAATTATGATGTAGCCCTCATCATCGAGGATTAAATCCTTTTCCATCCTTTCAATATTTCCCGGGCAGCGTTGTGTCCGGACGCACCCATTACCCCACCTCCCGGATGAGTTCCCGAAGCACATAAGAAGAGCCCGCGGATGGGAGAGCCATATCTGGCATAGCCCGCCACCGGTCGCATCATGAATAACTGGTCGGCGGTCATTTCTCCGTGAAAGATGTTGCCGCCCGTGAGACCAAACTGTTCCTCCAGATCGAGGGGCGAAAGAACCTGCCGATGCAGGACCAGGTTTTTGAATCCCGGCGCATATTCTTCAATCTGGTCCATTACCCGATCGGCGTAGCCTTCCTTGATGGTGTGCCAGCTCGGCGCCACGTCCTTGGAAAGCGAGTAGGGCGTATACTGCAGGAATATGTTCATCACATGTTTTCCCGGGGGCGCCAGGGTTGAATCGTAGGTGGTGGGGATGGTCATTTCCAGCATCGGGTAGGTGCTGGGGCGCCCGTACTTGCATTCATCGAAACCTCGCTCAACGTATTCCATGCTCGGGCAGATGTGGATGGTGGTTTTGTGCTGTGGCCCCACGCTTGCCCCCGGCAGGCATTTGAAGTTGGGCAGGCCATCCAGCGACAAATTGATCTTCATGGACACGCCTTCAATGCGGATGGATTCGATGGCGCGAAGAAAATCCTGCGGAAGCGCCTGGGGTTCGACAAGTTTCAGGAAAGTTCGCTTGGGATCTACGGCCGAGATCACGATTCTGGAGGCGATCTCCTCACCTTGCTCCAGAACTACTCCGGCGGCGCGCTCCTCCTTCACCCGGATCCGCATGACCGGGGCCTGGGTGCGAATCTCAACTCCGCGGCTGCGAGCTGACGCGGCGAGCGCCTGTGTGACTCCTCCCATGCCACCTTTTACAAAGCCCCACAGGCCGCGGACTCCTCCCACCCCGCCCATAACGTGGTGCATCAGAATATAGGCCGTACCCGGCGTCATTGGTCCCCCATTGGTGCCAATCACGCCGTCAGTCGCCAAGGCAACCTTAAGTTCCTCAGACTCGAACCAGCGATCCAGGAAGACTTTCACGCTCCCGGTCAGAATGCGGATGTGGCCCTCCAGCTCTGTGCGAGGCATTTTGCGGGCGCGGTTGCCCAGCTTGAACAGCGTCATGAAGTCGGCCAGCGTTCTGCCGCCGAGCTCGGGAGGAGTTTCAAGAAGCAGCGGCTCAACAAATCGCGCCAGCCTGTCTATAAATTCTTCGTAGAGCGGATAGGTCTCCGCATCGCGCCGGGAGAATTTGCGAATTTCGTCACAGGTTTTGGCCATTTCTGAATAAAGGATCAAGTACCGGCCGTCAGGGAAGGGGCTGAAAAAGGCAGGGTTCTTCGGATAAACCTGATACCCAAACTTCTGCATCTCCAGGTCCAGGATCACCTTTTGCTGCAGAAGGCTCGCGAGATACGACGTTGTGGAATACTTGAAGCCGGGATAGATCTCTTCCGTGACGCAAGCGCCGCCTACTATGTTACGGCTTTCCAGGACCAGGACGCGCAGTCCCGCACGAGCCAGATAGCCCGCCGTAACAAGGCCGTTGTGACCAGCCCCGATGATAATGGCATCATAGGATTGCGTCATTCTTGTTCCTTTTTGTAGTGTCGACTCAAATGCTGCTTCAGATCAGCATAGAGCAGGCGATGGAACAGATGTTCGCCAGCTTCGCGCCGAACCGATAGACGTCCAGCAACGTAGCCGCGGGATTTGAGACCGCGCTGCACCGAGAGGCAAATCCTAACGTCTTCGTCCTGGATCCGGTCGCTCACCTGAATACTCTGCCGGTTGTAAACCTCATGCTCGGCTGCCGTCTGGCCGAAGTAGAAATCAAAAATCACCCGGCAATGGTCCGCATCGACGGGAAGCACCAGGTTGGTATCCATGATGCCTTCGTACCAGTTGATCATGAAATTGGGATACTGCCAAAAGTAATAGGTGCGCTCTCCTTTGCGAGTCGCGGCCGTGGCTGCGTCAGCCTGGCTGGAAGATTTCATGGGACTGGACTGTATGCAGCAGCGGCCGGCGTTCTCTATGGTGTAATGTGAATAGTCAAGCACGGCGTTCAGGCCTTTATGCACGTGGGGCACGTGATAGCCGCCGTCGAGGTAATTATCCACAAACACCTTCCAGTTGCACGCCAACTCATACGAGCGTCGTTCAAGGAAGTGAAGACCATCCAACCCAAGGGGGCGTACCTGATCCACAAGCGCGCCTAGAAATTCATTTAATGAACCCGCGGCAGGGTCAAGGTTCACAAAAATGAACTTCTCCCAAGCCTCTACACGGACGGGCGACAGCCCCTGGCGGGAGATGTCAAAGTCGCAGACTCCGTCAAATTCCGGCATGCCTTTCAGGCTGCCGTCGGTTGCATACGTCCAGCCGTGGTACGGGCAGCGAAAGTGGGAGGTTTTTCCCATTTCCTCAGTCGCAACCGCTGCAGCATGATGGCGGCACACGTTCAGGAATGCGCGCAGTTGACCGTCCTCACCTCGCACTACCACAAGGGGCTCGCCAGCAACCTCCGCAGTGAAATAATGACCGGCTTCAACCACCTGGTCTGCGCGGCCCACCGCTTGCCAGGTGCGGCCAAACACCGCTTTGCGCTCCAGCTCGGCAATGGGGGTATCTGTGTACCAGGGCGCAGGAATTGTCCAAGCTCGATCCAGCGGCAGAGCGGAATCGTACAAGTCCACGATTTCCTGAAGACGAGAAACCACCTCTAATCTCCTTTCGCAATCCATCATTGGTTCAGTGTAATCCGCAGTCAGCACGCACCGCAGGTGAAGCTCTCAAGAAGATGAAGACAGCCTCAGCGCTCCTTTTTTCCGTGTGCAAGTTGCCTAACGCAGCCTCGCGCGGCTCCGAAAGTCAGAATGTATTCTGAATCTCAAAGCGCGCCGGACCACACTGCGCTTCGCTGGGGGGAGTCTATCATCAGCGCCAGGTGGCGTAAACCCAGCCATACGCCGCGTAGACTTACCAAAGGCGTGGGAATGCATCTCTTCCACTTGGTTTCCGGGCTAACCGGCATGTGAGATCGTGAGCTGATTCATGCCAGGCACATGGGAAAAGAGAATTGCCAAAGATCGGAGGATGCACTGACGGCAACTGCTTGTGTGGCAGTCAAAGCCAGCCCTGATGCAGGAAGCAACCGCCCTTCTTATGGGCACTCGCAGAGCCCGGATACAACAATAAGATGTTCTTCCATTGTGCAGTTCTCGATAAAAGCAAGCGGCGGTTCAATGCCTGGCAATGTAGAGTAGCAGACCAAAGATCACAATCGGAATCATTACCAGGATGAGGTAAAACAAGATTTTTTGCGGCCAGGGAGATCGACGACGACGCCAATCACGCAACTCGGGCCGTTCCGCCACACCGACGTTATCGGGTGAACGCAAATCCATAAGAAATTCGTGAGCGGTGGCGTAGCGGTTCTTGGGATCGCGTTCCAGCGCCCGGTAAATAATCTCCTGGATTTGAGGTGAAATCGCCGGCACTATTTCGCGAGGCGGGACGGGATTGTTCAGTAGCCGGTCGTTCATGATGACGAAGGCATTGGGGCCGGTGAACGGTACCGCACCAGTAAGCATTTCGTAAAGCATTATTCCTACGGCGTACAGGTCGCTACGGGCATCACCGCGCTTGCCTTTTACCTGCTCGGGTGAAATATAGTCCGGCGTTCCCAGGGTCTGTGAGAGCTTGGCAAAGGTAAGCCGGCGCGCGCCGGCATTCGCTGCAATGCCAAAATCGATCAGCTTGATTTCCCCGCCATTCCCTACCATCACGTTTTCGGGTTTCAGGTCACGATGCACCACACCGTGCGCATGAATGTACTCCAGTGCTTCCAAAATTCCAATGGCGACCGATATAGCCCGGTCCTGAGAAAACCTTCTTTCTTCGTTCAATATTTGGCGCAGCAGCCGGCCTTCCACCCACTCCATCACCATGTAGAGCTGACTGTGGTCGGCGCTTGGGAACACCTTCATGACGCTGGGGTGATCCAGTCTTTCGCCGATCTGCTGCTCGCGCTGGAAGCGCTCGAAGAAGACCGGATCACACTCCATTTCAGGGTGAGGCACTTTGATAGCAACCGTTTGACCGCTGCGAAGGTCGGTACCTTGAAAAATGGAAGCCATGCCGCTGCGGGCAGCCAGACGATCAATGCGGTAATGATCCAATTGGTCGCCGGGATGGAGAGGAGTCATCGTCTGCCGGGGAAAGCTGGAAACCGTGCAACGCGACTAGCGCAGCCGGTAGGGTCGTCCTCGGTACATTCCAACCCGCTCAACTCCGCGGATCCGGACGGCCAAGACACTGATATTATCACTGCCATCGCGCGCGTTGGCAAGGGCTACCAACTGCTTCGCGGAAGTTTCCAAATCCGCATTGCCACCGAAGTGTTGGGCGATTTCTGCCGGCATTACTGAACCGTGCAGTCCGTCCGTACAAAGCACCAGCACATCGCCGGCCAAGATTTGATAGGTGTTGGTTGGAACACTTAGGAACATTTCGGCGCCAAGGCTCCGGCTGAGCACGTGACGGGTGGACGCCTGGTCAGCTTCGCCTGCCGAAAGCAGGCCAAGCCGAACCTGTTCATTGGCAACTGTGTGGTCGCGGGTGAGCGCGATGGATTTTCGATGGCGGATCAGGTAGCAGCGCGAATCGCCGACGTGGGCAACGACAGCCGCGTCATATCTTAAGGCGCATGCCACCAAGGTTGTAGCCATCCGATTGCCGCCGGGGCGGGCAGCCATGCCTGCGTCATAGATCCTGGTATTGGACTCTTGAACCAGGCGCGACAGTAATGCGGGGTGCGATTCACCGGCGGGAGCGCTCTTAAAACCGGCTACCATTGTCTCAACGGCAGTGCGCGAAGCGACCTCGCCAAGCTCGTGACCGCCCACACCATCCGCCACCACAAAGAGCCAGCCGTGGGAGCGTGATTGAGCCGGGCTCAAGGCCAGCACATGGCCCAGATAATCCTCATTGTGGTCACGCACCCTGCCTACATCAGAAATTGCAGCGAATTCCAGATCCAGCATAGACGTCGCAGGCACTACCCTTGGCGGACTCGGAAAGCCGGGTGCTCCGGGAATTGTGCTCATAGCGTCGGCTCCGAGGAAGTTCCCTTCCCTCCCTTAGTGCTACAGGGTCTAATCCATCTGTTAGCCCGCCGCCTGCAAAACGGGGGCGAGAGGCTCACTGCCTTCCGGCCCCGGCTCATACCTCCTGTAAAGAGGTTAAGAGGCCGCAGCTTGACTCCTCTCGACGAGAGTTGTTCTTCCAGTAGCCTTACTTGAGCGCACAAAGTATATTCCCCCGTAAATTGCCCAGACCAAGGCGATGCCCAAAGCCAGCAGAGGCTCCATTTTAGAGCCGTAACCCATGAACGGGCCTACCAGGTAAAAGGCCATACAGGCCAGGTTTGCCAGCAATCCGAACGCGGGGATCGCCAGGTGGCGAATGGGACTGAACATAGGGTGCTGATGATACGCGACCATGCAGATGACGCAACTTAAAGCATAAAGCAGGAACGTCCCAAAATTGGATGCTAGCGTCACCATAAGCAGAGAATTCGGTAAGTTCGCCATCTTGTCGTGCGTCGTGTAGCCAAAGCTGGACCAAAACCCATGCGGCAAAGCCTGGATAACAGCGTCTGCAGGAGCACTGGCATCCCCAAAAGTAAGCGAAACAGCTATACAGCCGACAATCGCCGAAATAACGGCCAGCGTCCAGATGGCGCGGTGAGGCGTCAGCTTGTTTGAATGGAGAAGGCCGAAATGTTCCGGCACCTCCTGGTCTTTGCCCATGGCGTAAGTGACCCGGGCACCAGTGTTCATGCAGGAGAGGGTTGTGCCTATCAGGGCCAGGAATACTGTGGAAGCCTCGCAGAGCATGAAAATCCTCCCCCGCCCCGGGCCGAACAGTGCGTCGCCCACCATGACCATCATGTCTCCAATAGGAGCCGCGGAGCCTGTCGCGTTCTGCATACTATAGCCGCTGTTCAGGAAGTAATTGGCGGCAAAATATTCGAACAGGTAACAAAAAGCCCCTTGAACCAGAAGTGACACAATGACAGCGATAGGGATATCGCGCTTGGGATTCTTCGCCTCTCCCCCCATGGCGGTAACCGATTCGAATCCCACAAGTATAAGGATGGCTACGGTTGCCTGAATGAAGACCCAGGCCCACTTATGCGGCGCAATCACAGAACGGGCGGAAGAATGAGAGAGGAAGTTACCGCTCGCGTCGGTAGTGGGATAGCTGACGTGGTAGGGTACTGGCTTTCCGGCGGCATCGAGCTTTGGCTGTGGCACACCCGAGGCATCGCGTACTATGGTCTCCGTTGCCTGGCCGTTGGCCATTGTTTTTTGGGTGGCGAACTCATACGTGTAAGCCTCGCCGGATGTGGAATCGAATTGGAATGCGACACTCCCCGGCGGGTGACTAATACGAAAACCGAGAGCGAGCACAGAAAATAGGATCAGCGCTGAGATTTGGATGATGTTGATGGCAATGTTGACCGCGGTCGAGCCCGTAACTCCTCGAAAGGCGATGTAAGCGACGACAAACGAAAAAACAACAGCAACAGCCATCATGAACATAGGGCCAGGATTCGAAGCGCTCATCACGTTCGGCCACAAAGTCCCCACCAGGTAACCACAAAGGATTCCCATGGTTCCAACCATAACGCCCGGGTAAATCCAGTAATAAAGGTGCGACGCCCAGCCGACAATAAATTTGGATAGACGGGCGTAGCGCCATACCTTGTCATGATTCAAGAAAGACTGCTCTGCAAAATAATACGAACTGCCTGTTCCGGGATATAGTTTGGCCATTTCGGCGTAACATACTGCGGTTGCCAGGCAAAGCAACAGTGCCAGGAAGATGCCAAGCCACATTGCGGGCGCCGTTGTTCCCGTGGTGGCCTGAATAAAAAAGGTCAGCCAAAGAAAAGCTCCGGGTGCGATCAACGCCATCGCATTCATCGTAAGGCCGGTCAAGCCCACCGTGCGTTTCATCTCTACTGCGGTGTTGTCTGCCATGAGCATTCTCCTTCACTGGTAGATTTCGAGACCCGTTTCATATGCGGAGCCCGGCTGCGGAATCGTCCTGGGCTGTCGACACCCCATGTGACTGCGTACATTCGCTCTGCAAGGCTAAGGTAGCTAATCCGATCAACGGGGCGCCGGTCAGAACCTGTGCGCCTTTCCATCCTGACAACCTTTCCATGGGCTCAATATGTGCACATCTGCTTGCGCCAGGAACGGGCGCATGGCGCTCCACGCTCTCACCAGGATGCATACTGTGGCTTTCCTGGTGCGCGTGCACAAATGACATGAAAAGGATTGAATTGTCTTTGCGAACCTGCAATACGAGGCTATTGAAATTATCAGACCAGGTCAAAGCAATAGATTTTGTGGGCTGGATAAAAATACCTTGGCAAAGAGAAATCTTTGCCTCCTATAAGTAATTCTTTCCGCTCTATAGGGATTATGACGGTTGCAGAATGCCAGGATCAATTGTAGATTCGAAGAGTGGTTGCATTAGACAGACCCCCGGGTCGCACAAGTTAGGTCTAATTCCAGACCGTGACTCGGCAGCACCTCTAGCTGCTGCGCGAAGGATAAGCTCCGCGAAGAAGAAGAACACGCGACGGCCTGAGCAAGGCGGGTCGGTATCTTGCCAGCTAACCGCGCATGGTACAGGCTTACAAATCCCCGGCTGCGGGCATAGTAAGGTGAATCATGTCATCTGGTAGAAGGATCATTGGCTTCTTCTTGCTCCTTTCAGGGTGGCTTATCGTGTTGGCAGACGTCATGTTGCTGGAGCCAGGCGTGTCGCGGGTTGCATTTGTTCTGGGGGGACTGGTTGTGCAGACGCTTGGGTTAGTCTTTATAGCCCGGCACCACATGCGACCTAAGGGAGAAGCCACTTGATGCTTCTCACTGCGCCGTCTTTCTCCGGGTCGACAACAATCCTTGCCATTCTGTCGATTTCCCTCGTTCCTCTGGCCATCGCCGGCCTTGCTCTGATCAATACGGGCCTGGGGCGCTCACGCAGTGCAGCACACACTATGGTTGGCACGTTTTGCGCTCTCGCCGTTGCCATGATGGTATATTGCGTGTGGGGGTTTGCGCTGCAGGGCACGGCGGGCGGGCAGGCACATGTCATCCACATAGGCACCAAGGCATGGAACTGGCTGGCCATAGAACCATGGTTTTTCAGGGGTGTTATATTCGACGGCTCTGCTAAGTCGCTAATCGTCTGGCTGCAGATGCTGAGCGTCGGCATGGCAGTAGTAATTCCCCTCGGCGCCATTGCGGAGCGGTGTCGTCTGGGAGCGACCTGCTTCTCAACCGTTGTGCTCGCCGGCTGCACCTATCCCATCTTTGCCCATTGGGCGCTGGGTGGCGGATGGCTGGCTCAGCTGGGAGTTAACTACGGCCTTGGCCAGGGGTTTTTGGACGCGGGAGGTTCTGGGACTATTCACGTAGTAGGTGGGCTGACGGCTCTTTCCTTAGCATGGATTGTGGGACCCCGGCATGGCAAGTATTCCCCGGAAGGTTTGCCTATGGCCATCCCCGGTCATAATGCGGTCGTGGTTGTGCTTGGTTGCCTGTTAGCACTGTTGGGGTGGATTGGCCTGAATGGGGCTGGCGCTCTTCTGCTTACGGGTGTGCCAGCCGGCCGATTTGTGCTTGTAGCCGTCAATACAACGCTGACGGCTGCGGCTGCCGGGCTTGCCTCTGCTGCAATTACGCGCTTGCGCTTTGGCAAAATGGACTGTTCACTTGCCGCTAATGGCCTGGTTGGAGGCCTCGTATCAATCAGTGCGGCCTGCGCTACCGTCACCCCGCCAGCCGCAATCATGATTGGTCTTGTTGCGGGTGCATTAGTTACATTCTCTGTAGAAATGCTTGAGCTAAGGCTTTCGATAGACGATCCGGGCGGTGCGATATCCGTTCACGCCACGGGCGGTTTATGGGGGCTTCTTGCCGCGGGCATTCTTACTCCCCTAGTCAGCCCGGCAAGCACCATGCACGACCCCGGCGCGGCAATCGTCAACACTGGTTATGCAGGGCAATGGCTAGCGCAGTGCGTTGGCATAGCCACATTGCTTGGTTTCGTCCTGCCGCTGGCCTATGGCTTGAACCAGCTTGTGAACCGTTTCTACAAGTACCGGGTGACTGCCGAAGGTGAAGCTCACGGCATCGACCTGCACGAACTGGGCGCCGGCGCCTACCCTGACTTTGTAACTCATCCTGATGACTTCCTGCAACGATAGGAAGAGCTGTCTTTCGCGTGCCATCATAGGTCATCAAAGGACATTGTTGGCGTACACCTATGGCCTCTGCTTTCCTCTCACTTTGCAGCGATTCACAATACTGAAGCTTATTCCAGTCAATGGAACCGATCATCTGCGTAGCAGCGTGAGGCTTTGGACGCAGAGCGCCATGCCGGCAAGTATCAGCAGCACGCCAATCCATGCGCCCAGTTCCACAAGTGCATAGAGCCCTGCTATCAACGCTGGCACTCCTAACAGTGCGCTAGCGAGACACTCACCCTGGCGACGGCACCAGTGCACAACTCTCCCTTCGTTTCAGAGGGCAGCAGGGATTACCCCACCTTTCTCATTTCGTTATCTGCAGGCGCCCCATGGCGCTTACCTGGGCATGGCATTCTTGAATTGATTCGAGTGTTGGCGTTTTCAGCAAGTTGTGCATCGCTAGTGCATAAGACTTCACACACGCTACGGACCGCTTCGCTATCAGCTTGGTGAGGAGTCCTTTAGTGCCCCTCATGAACGTTGAATACATACATTAATCCAGCCTCTAATGTATTCTGGTTTTTTGCAAAGCTTGTTCCCTGGGGAAAGAACGGTGCATTGGACATATCTCGACGGAACTCCAATCGAGTGGTCAGGTGCTGAGCAAAAATACGTTCCAGCGTTGCCGTGTACTCATTAATGTCCTGGGGCGTGCCGGTCGTAAATCCGCTTCGGTCGTCGTAATACTCATACCTCACCGCCAGCGCTTCTCTATCGTTGAAGGCGTAGCGCACGTAACTGGCTATTCCGTTCCAATGTGCAGGTCCAATGTAATTAGGGATCATGTCGCCACCTCCCCAATCATAGTTCTCCAGGAGCGACAGCTTCGAGGTGACATTGTATTGGACCACAGTGTCTGAGAGCTGGCGCCAGTGTTGATTGGTATTGAGCATTTGTGGCCCTGCCAGATAGTTTTGCGTGACAGTGAGCTTTTTGGTAGCATTCCAGGCGAAGCTGGCCCCATAGGTCTTGCCGGTATTTGGAGCGACCACATCATTCCAGCCGTTAAGCACGAAAGCCGTAAGGCTGTACTTCGGACTGAATGTATAAGCGGCACGTAATCCGAAGTGGAAGAATGGAATGGCATAGGAAAATAGAACACCGCGGCTGTAGTTCCAATCGCTGAAACTCTCAATCACCTCCGCGCCTGCAGGGGTTACAAACTTTCCAAAGTCTACTTGGAGCCCCTTTCCCACTGGCACAAGATAGGAGAGATAAGCCTGTTCCACGTTGCGATCGAAACCAGCTCCAGCCACCGGCTCAGATCCATTCACCACGTTCATGGCATTCCCGTAACCGAAAGTCAGGTTATAGCCCAAACGGTTGGTTGAATCCGGGGCTTTCTTAATCACCAGTTCTGCCAGGTTCAGGGCAAATTGATTCTGCATGTTGTCAAAAGATCGGAGGGTTGCGGTTCGGTTGGCCGGCTCGTTGAAATCGTAACCGTAGTATCCATCCACAGACCCGCTGATGGTGGTTCCGTCAAATACTGTTTCCAGCGCGTTTGGCGCCGCAGCCGGAGGCGCGGGAGATGCGGTGGCGGTGGCAGCAGGCGCTGCGCCGGCTGTAGCGGCTGGAGCCGCAGCGCCCGTTGCTGAGGCAGGGGGGGTTGCTTTCTCCTTTTTCATCTGGTCCAGCTCCGCCTGCAATTGCAGCAATTGCTTCTGTAAAGCTTCGATTTTTTGATCCTCCTCACTCTGGCTGGCCGAGGCACTTGAAGGCACCGTGGGCTGGGCGGTTTGCGCCAGCTCTTTTATTGGAAATGACAAGAGACACGCGCCTGTAATCAGTAAGAGCAAGGTGGGTAAGACATTCCTATAGGTTTGCTTTGCCATTGGGTAAACTTCCCCTTTCTCTATCCTAAGGAGGATAGGAGCAATCATGATGCTGTGTGCAGTCGAGTTGTCGAGTTGACGTTACAGGAGGGAAAACAACGAGACAAGCAAATAGTTCTTCTTACTTGTATAAGAAGAGCTTTGCCAAGCGCGCCTTATGATAGCTATAAGCAAACCAAACACTCATGACTGTGCAGCCCTTTAATCCTTTTACAGGTGCAAACAGTGCCAGTAGGTGTCAGGTTCTACGTCCGCTTGCCTCATGGTAGTAGCCCATGTCATTGCCGTGCTACATTGTGGTAACAGAGGGGGGGCACGAGCGCTCTACGCCAAGAAAAAGCAGTGTGGTGCTCTTACAATACGTCCATCCTGAGTGTGCTTGGTTAGCCCGAATACTTGACCGTGTTAAAAACACGAAATGCCTCCCAAGTTGGATCAAAACCCTGCGCAACACCGGGAGGCTTTTCGTACCTTTAACCAACGTGATTTATTTGGACTGACGCAGAGGTTTGTGTCTGGTAGCCGATGGAATCTCGTGAAGTTGCGACCTTATCCTGTTTGCGTTTATTTCTGCGTCATGGCTCCTGTGCTTGTCGCAACTCCCGATGCGCCTCCGGTCGTCTTCACCGTTCCGGCCAGCGCATTTTCCGCGCCCTGAACCGCCGCTTTCCACCAGTCCAGCACATCGCCCCAATTAGCCCGCTCCGGAATGGGAACCAGCGGAAAGCCCGCGATGTTCACCGTTGCTCCGGGATTCGTTGTGGCCTCAGCGCCATTGTACAGATTATCGTTCTCGCTCATCACTCCATAAGCCGAGAAATCACCCGCTTCCGCCTGGTCGTAGCTTGACCACCACGCCGCGCCGATGTTCTGCTGGGCGCCGTTGGAGCTGGTCATGAAGAACGCCTGATTGATCATGTTGGTCAAGTACCGCCCCCGGTCAATCTGGCTTGAGCCGTCATAGCTGCTGGGCGTGAGCGCCGTCTCGGCCTGAAACCCGCTGTCATGGTTTGAGGTGGTCTGCGCGTACATCAGGAACGGCTTGTCGCCCGCATAATAAAGCGCGTACTGCATGCGGTTCAGATTCTGCGGCCCGGTGGTGGTGATGGGAAGCGCCGAGTACGTTACCGACGTTGAGCCGCTGCAATTGTTGCCGGAAGAGCACACTACGCTGGTCGGGCAGTTAACTCCTGCCGGGCAATCGTTGCGCACAAAGTCGCCCTGCACGACGTCGAAGAAAGGAGCGAAGCCGCGAATCACGTAAGGCCGCGATGGACCGCCGCGACCGCCCGTATTGCGGTAGCCGGTCATAAAAGGGATGTGCCGCAATATGGCGCGTGATGCTTCCTGCCAGTTGCGCGCGTAGTAGCCGGCCAGGGCCTGCAAAAAGCCGTCGACATCGCGCTGGTAATCCGCGCTGCCGTAGGTTGGAGTTGAGCTGCCGCAGCCGTTCAGGCCGATGGCATTCTGTGAATCCACGCAATCGCCATTCAGCGACGTGTACCAAGCCGAGGTTCCATTGTCATCCAGAAAGCCCGTGCCGCCCGCGCCCCAGCCGCCGGTATCGTAATTTGCTGTCAGCGTCCAGCCGGTTCCCAGGGCGGCGTTCAGGGTTGCGGCGATGGCGCCGGTCGAGTACGTAACGCTGCCACTCGCGGCGGAAGCTCCGGCGATCACAGGGGCGCTTGATGCATGGCTATTGACGAGTCCGGTTGCAAGGTTGACACCATTCACGCTGCCGCCGCTGGTGTTGTTATGAATCGTGTAACTGAGCGAACCGATTTTCTCGCACTCGTAACTGGCATCGTTCAGGCACAGGCTCATGCCGGGCTGTACGCCGGTATAGCTGTTTAAGGTGATGGCCCTCTGGTTGACTACCGTGGCCGCTTTCAGCGTTGTGGAAACGTTTGCCGTTACCTCGAACGTGTTATGCGCAGGCGAATCCGCGGCTATTACATAGGATTGCGCTCCGCCCGTGCCACTGTAGCTGGCCACAATCTGCACTGAGGCCGGCTCGATGTTCGTGTTTCCGGCGAGCGAACATGATGTGCCGCTGCACGTCACGGCCTGATTCGTGTAGCTGGTTGCCGTGCTGCCAAAAGTGGTGTAGGCCAGCCCCCCAGCCGTTCCAGTCCAGGCGCTGTTCAAGGCCGCGACGGTTGCATAACCCGGCCCCTCGTTCACTATCGCGCTGCTCTCAGCCGGAGGCGCACTGCCGCAGGGAGAAACCGGATACGCCAGCGTAATCTGATGTGAACCTTGCTGGGCTGCCGTCACAATCGCCGGGCTGCCCGAAGCCGTGTTGAAATGCGTTGTGCCGGACACCGTGATCAATTCGCCCACCGTGAACGGATCATCATGGGCGCCCAGCCACGTAGTGGATAATGCCGCCACTACGCTTGCGCCGGAACAGGTGACGCTGGTCACGTTTGCCGAAGGCGCGGCGGGAAACTTGACCGGATCGAGCTTGCCCTGCAGGAACTGGCTGTAGGCCAGTTTGGTATTGAAGGTATTGCCCTGCTCAAAGACGACACCGGCTCCATGGTTTGCGCTCTCAAGGGGAGGAGCCGCGATGAAATAGGCGCCGTAGTTGCCGGAGGTGTAGTAGGCCGGAATGGTTTCAAACTGCTCGCCCTCGCCGAACCCCTGACAATGGTCAGTCTCGTCCTGCATGGAGGCCAGGTACCATGGGCTCTCTGCGTTCCAGTTCTGGTCGCCCTGCAGCCATGGGTACATGTACGGACTGTAGAAATCCTGCCCGTAGAAAGAACCTGTATCCTGCACCATCATTACCGAATCGTTCGCATAGCCCCACGCGTTGTGGGTCGCGCTGCTGCACTCCTGCGTCTCCGTGGCAAACGCCCACTTATAGGGGTTCGAACCATCGGGGTCGTTGGCCCACAAGCCTGGCTCAGTGACGTCGCTATTGTAGTAATTCGCCTGTGGCGTCAGCAGTCCCAGCGGAAAGAGCGTGTTAAAGCCCCAGTTCTTCAGGCGCGGAATATTCGCCAGTGTCCAGGATTGACGGCTGTTCGCCAGCACCGGAGCGTTTACGGTGTCGTTGTACTTGCCGCCTGCCAGCAGGTCCTGGCGGCAGCACTCCAGCGGAACGTTGATGGCATGCGTCTGCGCGAAGCTGGCCGTAACTGTTCCGGCCCCGACCGCCGTCACTGTTACCCACTCGGCGTCGGCCTGCCCGTAATCAACAGCCATGACCTCCCCGGGCGCTGCCACAATCCCCGCCGTGCTCGCCACCGTCACCGCCTGGCTGCCGGTCGTGGTGATCGCCTGCGTGATAGTCGTAGTGACAGAATTCTGCGCTGTCGTTGGTACCCCCTGATGAAAATGGTTGGTGTCGTAATTAAAGTTCCAGATGCCCGCGACATAGTAGGGATTATTCAGCGGGTCGCACATCAGCCAGCGCGTGCCATTCTTGCCGGTGTGGAAATAGGCCGGTAAAACCGTGGCGTTCGCCGCGTGATTATTGATGATGACGCCTGTCACCTGAGTGCCGGTTACTGCCGCCACCTGAAACACTTCGGCTGGTGTGTAGGTGTAATTCACCGTGACCGCTACTCCGTTGGCCGGAGCCGCCGCTGTGGTAAAGACGATGTGCACGAAGACACGGCTGGAGTTCAGCAACGGCGTCACACTACCCACCACGCTGCCCAGTGTGTTGGCCACAATCGCACCGGATTGCTCGGTGGCCACCACTGTTCCGCCCACCAGAATCTGAACCGTATTCGGCACGGCGCTGGCGTGCGTCAGGTAGCCGTAAAAGACGGTCTGCGGCGTGGATGTCCCCGCCCACGAAGAGCCGCCAATCGGCGTCTCGCCCGTCACCGCGACCGGCGTGCTGCTGTCCGCAATGGCTAGTGACTCGCCCACGGCAATAGGATTGCCGTCGCTCTCCGTGGCCGAGGCCAGCGTGATCGTCTGCGCCGTGGTGCTGCCGGTAATCGCGCCGCTGGTAACTGTCGTAAAAAGCTGCGCGCCGCTGAACTGGTAAAACGGAGCCGCCGTCGTCGGGCACGTTCCGGCGATCACACCGCCGTAAGTATCGAGCGTAGGCTGCGTGGCGAACCCTTGCAGGCAAAACAAAAACAAGAAGGCTGTAAGTTTCTTCATTATTTCTCAAGCCTCACGCGGAAGAATTTTGGCGTCACCGCATCAGTTGTGCTGGCGACGACGAACTCCAAAGCGATGGTCTGATTCACCGTCGTATCGAGCGTCCCGGCCAGAAAACCGGGGCCATAACTGCCGCCAGCACCATATGCGCTAGAGACTTGTATGTCGGTCTGAGCGTTTGTCACGCCGGGATTGTTACAAAGCAGCCACTCTCCGGTGCTGAATGCAGACGTAGCGCTTCCCTGGCCCGACGGGATCTGAACGCCGCCGAAGTACACATAATAAGCAGTCGAAGTCGCACCCGTCGTATGCTGCCACGCCGCGGTTACGCGCACGCAAGCTCCGGCTGGAATCGTGTTGCCCGGCAGGGTGTAGGTGTAGAGCAC
>VFSW01000205.1_pt1 | contig 81961 bp, 80 predicted proteins | sample 5358111 | NCBI WGS metagenome assembly VFSW01 (sample SAMN11554181, study PRJNA540505) | mine drainage metagenome | isolation source: sediment from site ElyBrook_90M | place: USA: Ely Copper Mine, Vershire, VT | collected 2017
GCTCGCGCGCAAGTTTTTCAACGACGCTCAGGCTGCCCGCGACGCGCATGCGGCGGGCAGGCCGTGCATGAAAAGCGCGTCCTTCGGGACGCGGCTGAACGTGCTTTGGCATGGCTGGACCTCGCCGGATCTCTCGTGCCCCGTTGCGTTTGCACCATTAACCGCCCTGAGCAGCGACGTCTCCCGCATCGTAGACGCCGCAAATCCTTCCGGCGGCATGCGCCGGATCCGCCTGCCAATCGCGCCGCATCGCGCTCCCACGTCACCGCCTAAGGGGCCACGCTTCGCTTGGAGCGGAGCAAGCGTCCTCAATCTCTGGTCGCAGTAAAAAGGAGTTCCTTTTGCGGCGCGGGCGCGAGGGAGCGCGGGCGCGTGCGCCCAAGTCAGCGGCGTGAAGCGCGCGATTATTCCATTCGGCGCGGCGGCTCTGCTCGTCGCGATGCTCGCCGGAGGCGGTTTTCCGGTTCCGTCGGTCGGAGCCACGGCTCCCCCTTCCCCTCCACCGCTGGTCGACACGTCCCCCGCGCCGTCGCCGAGTGCGACGCCGACCGAGATTCCCGGCGTCCAAAGCCTCTTTCCCTCGAACGGACACGGGCCGCACGCGTCGCCCTCGCCGCCGCCACCGCAACGCGTCGGCATCGAAGGCGTGTGGGAGCTCGCGATTCAGCGCGGCGGCAACACGACGTACACGCATCTCAAGCTTCACCAGCAGCAGAACGCCCTCACCGGCATCTACATCGACTCGAGCAATAAGCGCGCACCTGCCGTCGGCATCGTCAACGGAAACAGCGTGCGCGTCGTCGTCACGCTCCCCAACGGCTCGACGATCGTCTTTCAAGGAACGCTCGACGGCACGACCGACATGATCGGCATGATGACGACGCCGACCGAACAGCTGCCGTTCTCGGCCGATTATCGCCCGAAAGAGAACTTCTTCGACAACATCAACGAGCAGCCGGGCGGCCTCGCCAACCCGTTCCCGTCGCCTCCCCCCAAGTAACCGTTCGACTCGTCCGCCATGCGGACGGCTCAGGATGACAGGGTCGTGCTGCCGAAACGTGCCGCATGCACGATAGGGCCTTTGGGTTCGCGACGCGCGCAATCCATGCCGGCACGCCGCCCGACCCTGCCACCGGCTCGCGCGTTATGCCGATCTACCAGACCGCGGCGTACGTCTTCGGCTCGACGCAAGAGGCGGCCGAGCTCTTTGCGCTGCGTAGCTACGGCCACATTTACAGCCGCATCAGCAATCCGACGGTAGCGGCATTCGAAGAGCGCATGGCGAGCCTCGAGGGAGGGCTCGGGGCCGTCGCGTGCTCGAGCGGCCTCGCAGCGCAACTCTGCACCGTGCTCTCGCTCGCACAGTCCGGCGATCATCTCCTGTGTTCGCAGAACGTCTACGGCGGAACCATCACGCAGCTCTCGGTCACGGTCAGGCGCATGGGGATCGAGACGACGTTCGCGCCCGTCGACGATCTGCACGCGCTCGCGGCGGCGATCCGCCCGAATACGAAGCTACTTTTCGTCGAGACGATCGGCAATCCGGCAGGAACGCTTGCCGATCTTCCCACGCTGGCAACGCTCGCGCACGAGCACGGCATTCCGTTCGTCGTCGACAACACGTTTGCGACGCCCTATCTGTGCCGGCCGATCGAGCACGGAGCCGACGTCGTCCTCCACTCCGCAACGAAGTTCATCAGCGGTCACGGCACGACCATCGGCGGCGTACTCGTCGAGGCGGGAACGTTTCCGTGGGGCAACGGGAAGTTTCCAATGCTCTCCGAGCCGAGCCCCGGTTACCACCAGAAGGTCTTCACCGAAACCTTCGGCGAGTACGCATTTCTAATGCGCGCGCGCGCCGAGGTTCTGCGCGACGTCGGCGCGCAGCTCGCGCCGATGGACGCGTGGCTTCTCCTGCTCGGCTTGGAGACGCTCGCGCTGCGCATGGACGCACACGTGCGCAATGCCCAGGCGATCGCGGAGTTTCTGCGTTCGCGGCCGGAGGTGGCGTGGGTCACATACACGCAAGGCGCCGTCTTCACGTTCGGCATCGCCGGCGGACGAGAGGCCGGGCGGCGTTTCATCGACGCGCTCGAGCTGTGGAGCCATCTCGCCAACGTCGGTGACGCGAAGAGCCTCGTGATCCATCCCGCCTCCACGACGCACTCGCAGCTGAACGACGAAGAGATGCGCAAAGCGGGTGTCGCGCCGGAGTCAATTCGCCTCTCCGTTGGGCTGGAGGACGTCGACGACCTCATCTGGGATTTGGATCGTGCGCTGCGCGTCGCGGTTGCCGCACGAGAGCGCGTATGATTCTGGAAACGCCGTCGGAGCGGCGCGCGCTGCTCGAGCGCATCAAGAGCGTCGCGATGGTAGGGGCGTCGAGCAACCCCCTGCGCCCGAGCTATACCGTCTTCTCCTATCTGCGCACGCAGACGCCGTTCGCGGTAACGCCGATCAATCCGACGATTTCCGAGATCGACGGCGTTGCTGCGTACCCGTCGCTCGCCGTCTACGCGCAGGAGCACGGTGCACCCGACGTCGTCGACGTCTTTCGCAAGCCGAGTGAGATCGTCGAGGTGGCGCGCGAAGCGATCGCAGCCGGAGCCAAGGCGATTTGGTTTCAGTACGGCGTCGTCAACGACGATGCGATTCGCCTCGCCGACGAAGCCGGACTCGACGTCGTCGTCGATCGCTGCATCAAGGTCGAGTACGCGCGTTTTCACGGCGGGCTTGCAACGAGCGGGCTCAACAGCGGCGTTATCACGAGCCGGTGGGAGAAGCCGGCCGCGCAGTGAGCGCGGCGTACGATGACGAGGCGCGCGGGCTCGACCGCGAGATTCTCTCCGTCATCTCGGCCTGGCGCAACGGTATCGCGCTCTCCGATGCAGAGTTCGACGATCTCGCGTTACGCATCTTCTCTCATCAGATGCGTTACAACGTGCGCTACGCTCGGTACGCGGCCTCGCTCGGGATCACGCTCGACGCTCTGCCGCGCTCCTGGCAGGCCATACCGCCCGTGCCCGCCGCTGCGTATAAGGAAGTGACGCTCGCGACGTTCGATCCGTCTGCGGCGGCGCTCGCCTTCGAGACGAGCGGCACGACGCGCGGGAGCGGCGGTCGCCACTACATGGAGAACGCGGCACTCTACGACGCCGCGCTCCTCGCCGGCTTCGATCGCTTCGTCCTCACCGATCGGGCGCGTCTACGGTATTTGAACCTCGTGCCGAACCCGAGCGAACGGCCGGCTTCCTCACTCGGGTATATGATGGCGCGCGTCGCGCGCGAACGCGGCGATGGCCGAACGGGCTGGTACCTCCGCGGCGACGCGTTGCTCGTAAACGAGCTTTTTAGCGATCTGCACCGGGCCGTCGAGGAGCGTCAGGTGGTCTGCATAGCGACGACGGCCTTTGCGCTAGTTGCTGCGCTCGACGCGGCGCAGGAGGGGGATCTGCGCTTTGCATTGCCGCGCGGGTCGCGCATCATGCAGACCGGAGGCTTCAAAGGCCGCACGCGCGTTGTCTCACGCGAAGAGCTCTATGCGAGAGCGCGAGAGCGCCTGCGCATCGACGAAGCGCACATCATCGCCGAGTACGGCATGACGGAGCTGACGTCGCAATGGTACGATAGCAACGCAAGTGTTCGCGACGGCGGAGCGCAATTGAAGGCCGCTCCTGCGTGGTTACGCGCGCGCGTCGTGGGCCCGGATGGAGAGACGCTTCCCGACGGCGTCGTCGGCGCGCTCGTGCACGTGGATCTCGCGAACCGCTCTTCCTGCGTCGCTGTGCAGACAGAGGATCTCGGCGCGTGCTTCGGGCGCGAGATCGTCCTGCTCGGGCGCGAATCCGGTGCCCTGGGGCTGGGGCCCGCGCTCCTCCCCCCCCCCCCCCCCCCCCCACCCCTCGGTCCGCGGGGGGGGGCCGCCCGCCCCGCGCTGGTGCAACCCGGCCTTTTCGCCGCGCGAGCGCGCGCTCGCACGCGTCGTAGAGCGCACGGGCTACAGCGTCCCCGTCGTCGCGTACGCCTTCGACCGGCTCTTCGAATCGATCGCTGCCGGCGCGCTCGACGAGACCATCGCACGCGAGCTGGGAGACGCCCACTTCGAGCCGATCGGCCGGGTCTGCGTCATCTCGAGCCGAACGACGATCGGCGTCGCGATCGTTCCCGCAATCTTCGCCCTGTGCGCCGGCTGCGACGTCACAGTCAAGGATCGCGAGGATTCCCTCGTCGGGGCCTTCTTCGAAACGCTCGCCGGCGAGTCGGAAATCCTCGCTTCGGCGGCGCAGGCAACCGCATGGAACGGCGAGCGCGAAGAGCACGATCTGGCAGCGTACGATGCCGTGGTCGCGTTCGGCAGCGACGACGCACTGCGTGCGATTCGCGCGCGGCTTCGCCCCGATGCGCGCTTCATCGCGTACGGCCCCAGGGCGTCGATCGGATACGTCACCCGCGAAGCGCTCGCAAGCGAGGACGTTGCGTCGAACACCGCGCGCGGCGCCGCACGTGACTTCGTGCTCTACGACGGCGAAGGCTGCCTCTCGCTGCACGCGCTCTTCGTCGAGCGCGACGGTCGCCTCTCACCCGAAGGGTTTCTCGAACTGCTGGCGGGCGCCGTCGAGGGTACTTCTATCGATTTTCCACTCGGCGCACGCGCTGCAGGCACGATAGCGAGCGTTGCGAGCGCGCGCGACCTCGGGCGTTTTCGGGGCGGGCCGGTGCATAGCGATGCCGAAGCGACCTTCGTGCTCGAGATCGGAGGCCCGGAACGCGCGCCCGCGTTTTTGCCGCGCGTCTTGGCTGTGCACGGCGTTCGCGACCCCGTCGAGATGCGTGCATACGTCGCGCGGCACCGTCTTCCACTCGAAGCATGCGCCGTTGCCGGCGAGCGCTACGACGTCCGCGCCGCTGCGATCGCGGCGGGCGCGAACCGCATCGCGCGCTTCGGCGAGCTGCAGGCGCCGCCGCTCTCGTACGCGCATGGCGGGAGGCCGCGCGTCAGCGAGTTCGTACGCATCATCACCGAAGGCACGCCGTGAGCGAGATACCCGGCTCGCGTTCGCGCGCATTACGCGCGCGTCTGGCCGCGCGGGAATCGCGCAACGTCACCTATCTCGCTGACGACTTCCCCGTCTTTTGGGAATCGGCAAGCCGCGCGACCGTCACCGACGTGGACGGGAATCGTTACATCGATCTCACGGCGGCGTTCGGCGTGGCCGCGGTAGGCCATGCAAATCCGGCGGTAGCGGCGGCGATCGCCGAGCAAGCGCAACGAATGATGCACGGTATGGGCGACGTCCATCCCACCGAGGTGCGCGTGCAGCTGCTCGAACGATTGCTGCAGGTCGCGCCGCGCGGACTCGAGCGCGCGTTTCTGGCAACGACCGGATCCGAAGTGGTGGAAGCCGCGATGAAGACCGCGATCCTTGCGACCGGCAAATCGGCGTTCGCCGCATTCGCCGGTGCCTATCATGGGCTGTCGCTCGGAGCGCTCGCGGTCTGCGGCATCGAAAAGTTTCGCCAGCCTTTCGCGGCGGCGTTGCCGCTGCGGCCGCTCCTTCTCGGGTTCCCGCACGCAGCGATGCCGCTCGGCGATGCACTCGATGCCGCGCGCGCGACGCTGAGGGCGCACGACGACCTCGCCGCACTCTTCGTCGAGCCGATTCAAGCGCGCGGCGGATGCATCGTTCCGCCGCACGGCTATCTTCGCGGCCTGCGCGCAATCTGCGACGAGCTCGGCGTGCTGCTCGTCTTCGACGAAATCTACACCGGCTTCGGACGGACCGGCGAATGGTTCGCTTGTGCGCACGAGGGCGTGACGCCGGATTTGCTCTGCCTCGGCAAGGCGATGGGTGGCGGCTTTCCGATCAGTGCGCTCGTGGGAACGTCTGCAGTCATGGATGCGTGGCCGGCGTCGAGCGGCGAGGCGCTGCACACGTCGACGTACCTCGGGAATCCGATGGGGTGCGCTGCCGCGCTCGCGACGATCGATCAGCTCGAACGGCTCGGTCTTCCGGCACGAGCGAGGCGGCTCGGAACGGAGCTCGCGCCGCGGCTCGAAACGATCGCGCAGACGCGTGGCGTAGTCGCGGTTCGTGGGCGCGGGTTGATGTGGGGCATCGAGCTGCACGACAGCGCGCACGCAGACCGCGCCGTACGAGCGGCGCTCGCGCGCGGCGTAATCGTGCTGCAGGCGGGCACGCGCGGTGAGGTTCTCTCCGCGACGCCGCCCCTCGTCATCGGCGAGAGCGAACTCGAGCGCGCATTTTCGGCGCTGCGAGATGCGATCTCGCAAAGCTTTTGAACCGATAGGCAAACGCACGCTATCCTGAGCCTGGTCGAAGAGCGAAGGATCAGGATGAGATGAGCGGGCGGCGGGTAATAGGCAAGGTATGAGCGAGCACATTCGCATAGGCATCGTCGGAGCCGGATTCGGTGCGAAGGCGCATCTGCCGGCGCTTCTCGCACACCCGCGCTTCGAAGTTGTCGCTCTCGCGTCGCCTTCTTCCGCTGCCGGCATTGCAAAGGAGCGCGGCATCGCCCATGTCTTCACGTCATGCGCGGAGATGGTTCGCGGCTGCGAACTCGATGCGATCACGATCGCATCGCCACCGTTCGCGCACCGAGAGGATGCCGAGGCGGCGTTCGGCGCGGGCAAGCACGTGATTTGCGAAAAGCCCTTTGGACTCAACGTCGTGCAAGCCGAAGAGATGCTCGCAATGGCACGGCGTGCCGGCACGATAGCAGGGCTGTCGCACGAGTTCCGCTGGGTTCCGCCACAACAAGCGCTCAAGGAGCTCGTCGAGAATCGTCATCTCGATCCACTGCGCGAGATTGAGATCACGCAGCTCTCGACCTTTCTTCGCCTCGACGGAACGCGCGAGCGCGGTTGGTGGTTCGAGCGCAGGCGCGGCGGCGGCATCGCCGGCGCGCTGCTCTCGCACCTCATCGACATGGCGAACTGGCTGGCAGGACGCCCGCCGACGCGCGCCACCGGATTGATTCGTACGGCAAACCCGCATCGGCACGACGCCAAAGGCGCGTTCACGTCCGACGTCGACGACGGAGCCTTCGCGTTGCTCTACTATGGCGAGGGTCTCATCGCCCGGCTCACCGTCGACGCAACGACGGCGCACGCATCGTTCACGTCCGCGGTGCACGCAGAGAATCGCACGGCGGTGACGAGTGGCGAGAGCATCGCCGAAACGACGCTCTACACGGTCGACGAGCACGAAACGGCGGAGTTGCAGTGCAAGGCATCGCCATACGCGCACTTGGCGAGCGTACAGGCGAACGTGCCGTATCTGATGGAACTCTACGACGCGTTCGCGGCTGCAATCGACGGCAAAAGTACCACCGGGCTTCCGACCTTTGCCGAGGCGGTCGAAACCCAGAAGGTGCTCGCAGCCGTCGGCTTCAGCGTACGAACTATGGCAGGGTCGGATCGTTGAGCGCTTTTGCCATCGCGCGATAGACGTTGAGGCGACCGCATCCTTGGTGCGGATCCGCAATGTCGTCGGCCGTCGTGCAGAGCAGCTGTTTCATCGCCGACGCCGACTGGTAGCTCGAGTTTACCGACAAGACGAGCGCAGCGGCGCCTGCGACGTGCGGTGTCGACATCGACGTCCCGTCGACCAGAATCCGGCAGTCCCCGCTGCCCGCGTCCGTCGGGTAATCGCCGTTGCAGTTGCCCGCGTCGCTCGTAGCCCAAGGCGTCGACGTCCAGATGTTCTCGATCCAATGCAGGTTGTCAGCGTCGGCCGAGCTCGTAGCGTCACCACCGGGTGCGACGATCCCCCAGGCGGTCGCATTCTTCGGATTCGCGCCTGGCGAGCCGTACTGCGAGTACGACGCCACATACTCTTTCGGGCTCGACGGCGTGCCCCCGGCGTTGCCGCCGGTAGGGCTCGTGCCGTTGGGTGAACCGTCGTCGAGCGACGTCGCTCCCACCGCGATGACGCCGGGATCGCAAGCGGGTGCGTCGATGCCCGAGCCACCCGCGTTGCCGCTCGCAGCGACGACGATGACGCCCGCCGCAATCGCGTTCGCAACCGCCGTGCTCTCGGGCGGCGAGTCCGGACAGTTATCGCCGAGGCTCATGCTGATGACGTTGACGTGATGGCTCACCGCATCGTCGATCGCCGATGCGATGTCTTGTAGAGTAGCGCTGCACTGCGGGTCGCTCGTAGTCGGGCTGCTGCAGTTGTTATCCGGTACGGGAAAGACGCGATACGCGTAGAGGACGACGTTGCCGCCCGCTCCCGTGAATCCCAGGCCGTTCCCCGTGTCTGCGGCGGCGATTCCCGCCGTGTCGGTGCCGTGCCCTTGGGGATCCGTCGTGAAGTTTGACGTCGACTGCACGTTGGAAGAGTTCGTGATGAAGCACTTCTGGTAGACGACCTTCGTATTCAGCTCCGCGTGGCCGGTGTCTTGACCGGTGTCGATGACGGCGATCGAGACGGACGACGACCCGAGAGCGTTGGCGTTCTGCACCGTGCTGCCGTTGCTCGACTGACTGTATTCGAACGCATGCTCCAACTGGATCGCGTGCATATCCCATTGCCCGGGAACGTCGTTGCTCTCGTAGTACGGAGGATCGGCGTTCGTCGCGGGGGGCGGCGTTGCCGGCGGCGTCGGCACGGCGGTCACCGCGAAGCCGTCGAAGTACGGGTCGCTCGGAAAATAGCCCTTGTTGACGGTCAGCGGGTAGCGGCGCGCGCTTGCGTCGTTGACGCTGACGACGCCCGGTGCCGAGCGCATCTGCGCGATCACGGAGTCGACCCGCGCGACCGGAACGGAGATCATCCGCGTCACGAGGCCGATGTGCGAGAAGTCCAGAGCGCGCACGAGCGTCGCACCTGCGGCCTGCTCGCGAGCGGCTACCGACGCCGGGGCGGAGAGGACGATGCTGCGCCGGTACGTCACGGCAATCGCTCCCGACGGCGCCACCGTTGCCGGCAGCGGTGCCCGCGACACCGCACGCCTAACCAGAGCCTCTTGCGCGCCCGCGCCGACGCTCACCGACGTCGGGCTATCGGCAGTCGGGCAAGTGAATGCCGTGTTTGGAGGCGGCACGTGCCCACCTCCGCCGCCGGGGGTCATCCCGCCGCTTCCACCGCTGCCGCCGCAAGCCGAGAGCAGAGAGGCGGCTGTTGCAACGGCGAGCGTCCTGGCAGCGAAGCGCTGGTGCATTGCGATAACGGCTCCTTGTGGAATAGCGTTTGCGGCAGCTACGACGACCGCGCCAGATCTTCCCCGCCAGCCAGTATTCCCCACATCAGGCTGAGCAAGGCCTGGGTCGCTCGGATTTGGATCTCTTCGCGGTCGCCGGGAAGCCTCACCGAGACCGCCCGGGCGCCGCCTGGCCATTCCAACGCGAGCCAGACCAACCCTACGGGCTTCTCCGGCGAACCTCCCGCCGGGCCCGCGATGCCGGTCGTCGCAACCCCAACGTCCGTCGAGAAGGCGCGCCGCGCACCCCGTGCCATCGCACGCGCGGTCTCTTCGCTCACCGCGCCGTCGCGCGCGAGCGTCTCCGCCTCGACCCCGAGCAGCGCGCGTTTGACGTCGTCGTCGTACGCGACCACGCCGCCGGCAAAGCTTTGCGAGGCGCCCGCCACCGCCGTGAGCGCAGCAGCGACGCGACCTCCGGTGCACGACTCGGCCGCTGCAAGCCGCCAGCCGCGCTCGCGTAGCTGCGTGAGAATCGCCCGGGCGAGCGTTTCGTCGTCGGTACCGTAGACATGGCCGCGCAAGCGCGAGCGGATTTCCTCTTCGAGCGGAGCAACCATCGCGCGCGCAGCTTCCTCGGTGCGCGCTTTGGCCATGATTTTCACGTCACACGCGCCCACGTGCGCGAGCACCGCGACCTTCGGGTTCTCGCCGGCCCGAAACAGATCGTCGATGCGATGGTCGATCTCCGATTCGCCAAGGCCGGCGACGTGCAGCACGCGCGTCACGATGCGTTCGAGCACGCCGAAGCGCTCGCGCAACCGCGGCACAAGCTGTTCGGCGAGCATCGGCTTCATCTCGTGCGGCACGCCCGGAAGCGATGCGATGAACGTTCCGTCGTTCATCCAGACGATGAAGCCAGGTGCCGTTCCGCGTGCGTTCTCGAGCACGGTGCTGCCGCGGGGAAGATCGGCTTGCTTGCGATTGTTTTCACGCATCGGACGGGAGATCGAAGCGAAGAACGCCTCCATCCGAGCGATCGTCGGGGCGTGAGGCTCGCACGCGATCCCGAGCGCATCGCAGACGGCCTCCTTCGTAAGATCGTCGACGGTCGGGCCGAGGCCGCCGGTCGTCACCACGCCGTCGGCGCGCGCGAGCGCGGCGGATATCGTCGCGGCGATACGCGCGCGATTGTCGCCGACCGCGTGCGTCGCGTAGACGTCGATGCCTGCGTCCGCCAAGCGCTGCGCGATCCACGGCGTGTTCGTGTCGACGAGCTGACCCAAGAGCAGCTCGGTTCCCACTGCGACGATCTCCACGCTGGGCATGCCGTGCTCGTGCCTTAAGCCGCGATCCTGCGCCGAATGATCTTTGCCGAGGACCGCACCGCCTCGTCCGCGACGTGCAGTACGCGCGGAGAGGATGCCAGTCGAAGTCGCTCATGGCCCCAAATGCCGACCGACTGCCACGATGGTTCGTAGTACGACCACCAAGCGAGGCCGGCATACGATCCGCGCGCGTGAATGCGGCTCGCCCAGGCCTGCGTCACCGAACGGTCTCGCGTGACGACCCGCGAGGGGATCAACCCTTCCGCGAGCAATGCCGCGGCGTCGTCGAGATTGCGAACGTCGAGCGCGCTTGGCAACGCATACGACGCGAGCGCGAATCGGCTCTTCGGCAGCAGCGGCGTTGCCGGCTTTGCCTCCACGACGATACGGTCCCATACGTCGAAGGCGCCAAAGCACTCCGCGACCGCGCACTCCGGCGTACTGCCAACGTAGAGCACCGTGTACGCCCGAGGGGCGACCGAGTCGATGCGCCCTCTACCGCCCGGCGGCACGAAGAGCGCGCCGCCCGGAGCGCGGTCCGCGGCCGACGGGTCGAACGGAAAAACGCGAAACACCGTCATGCGTACGTGCCTGCTTCGATTTCATCGAGCGCATCGATCACCGCGCTGGCGCCGCCAGTCGCGACGACGTCGATCGGCCGTGCGCCGCCCAAGCGCGGATCGTGCCCCATGAGCCAACGCGCGGCAAGTGCGGGATTGTAGACCCGATGCGCGCGACTGAGAACCGCGTGAACGTCGAGGATGCGCGCGCCGAGGTCGTTGCCGATGCGTCGCTTGCCGCGAACCCAAAGGCTCACGGTCGACCGATCGACGCCCAAGAGCCCTGCCACGGTTACTTGTCCGTAGCTCTCCACCATTCGCTCGAGCAAGGGCATTACGTCGGTCAGGGGCGTAGCATCGCGGGCCGGCTCGAGCCGGTGAATCGTCGGCACCCAGGTCGCCATGTCCTCAGCCTACTCCGGGTCTCGATTTCTGTCAACAACATCCGTTGACAGCCAGCTCGGGTACGTAAAGCAAACGTCCGCAGTGAAGCCCGCCGCGTTGTCGATTGCCGCCTTACGGCGCAGCTCGGATTCCTCGGGAAGCGGATGCTCGGCACGCATCTGCTCGCGTCGCTCGGCCAAGACCCCGATGAAACGCTCGAAGGTCGCGTCCATCGCGCGTTGCACTGCCTGTTTCAATACCTTGCCGACGCGCGGAGCGAGGCCCGCCGTCGAGATTGCGACGCGCACCGGACCGGCCTTCGCAATCGCTGCCATCGCGACGAAGCCGTACGCCGGCTGATCGATGCAGCAGAGCAGCGTGCGATGCTTGTCCGCGAGCGCGCGAAGCCGCTGCGAGAGCGCCGCGTCTTGCGGCGTCGAGATGACGAAGAAGGCCCGCGCGACGTCTTCTTCCCGCACGTCGGCGCCGTCGTAGACGCGCTGCACCCGTGCGCCCGCCTCTTCCAGCGCCGCCGTCTTCTCGACCGCCTCGCGATCGTCTGCGGCGCCTATGACGAGGCATCGCCGGCCGGCGAGATTGAGGCTGACGGGAAAGAAGATTCTCAATAGTCCACCGGGCGCAGGTAGAACTCGTTGATCGCCGTGTTCGAGAGCATCGCCGTCGTCGGCAGGTGGCGCTTCCAATGCGTGCCGTCGACGCGCCGCCGGACGAGAGCGACTTCCTCCGCCGAGAAGCCACGCTCCACGAGCTGCCCGTCGGAGTACCCGAGGAGCATCCGCGAGAGGATGGCGTCGGCGCGAACGTAGGTGATGCCGAGGTCGGCTTCATCGGTTTGGTTGGCCTCGAGATCCGCGCTCGGCGCCTTCTCGATCAACCGTTCTGGCACGCCCAGATAGCGCGCGAGCTCCCACACCTGCGTCTTGAACAAGTCCCCGATGGGATTGACCGGCGGAGCGTCGTCGGCGTGCCACGTGAAGTAGCCCAAGAGCCGCTCCGTCTTGTTGCCGGTGCCGACGGGCAGCGCGGCGAGCTTGGCCGATTGATCGAAAAGCACGAGCATGCGTACGCGCGCCATGACGTTGCCGCGGCGTCGTGCATCGGCGTCCGGCTCGTGGCGGAGATAGCCGTCGACCGTCTCCGTGATGTCGATCGTGCGCGCTTCGATGCCGAGCTCGCCGATCACGAGCTGCGCATCTTCCAGGCTAGCGGGACTCGAGGTCTCGTATGGCATGCGAATCGCATACACGTTGCGCGGGCCGAGAGCGCGCGCGCAGAGATACGCCGTGACGGCCGAATCGACGCCGCCGGAGAGCCCGACAACCGCGCAGTCCATTCGGCGCCGCACCCTCAGCTCGTCGCGAAGAAACGCGACGAGCCACCGCGTCGCCACCGCGGGGTCGATCGGCGGCGGCTCGCACGCATCGGGTGAAGCCTCAATTACGCGGTAGGCCATTCGTCCACCGTGCATCCTTCGACAAGCTCAGGATGACAAACCACGTCGCGGCAGCGGAAGTTCGTCGTCGAGGAGTAGGTCCGGAAGCACCGCTTCCAGATCGCCGAGAAGCGGAAGGGAGGCGCGCGCCAGGTCGATCTCGCGCAGATCCAAGTCCGCGAGTAAGATGCACGGCTCGGTCGCCGGCGCGCTCACGAGCATCTCGCCGCGCGGATCGATCGCGCACGAGGAGCCCGTCATTCCCTTGCCGCCTTCGAACCCCGTCAGGCCGGCGTAAAGAATGAAAAGACCATGCTCCGATGCAGTAATAGTGAGAATCTCGCGCCAGCGAAGAATCGAGCTGAGCTCGCCCGACGACTCGACGCCGCGTCCCGGCGCGGCGCTCGGTACGAGGAGAATTCGCGCGCCCTTGATCGCGGCGATCGTCGGCACGATCGCGTGCCAGACGTCCTCGCAGATCAACAGCGCCATCGTTCCAAAGCGCGTCGGGAACGTCTGCAGCTTGCGACCGCGCGAAAGAAACCGTCCTTCGTCGAACACGCCGTACGTGGGCAGAAACATCTTACGGTGTACGTGGACGATGCGTGCCTTTCCGCGCTCGATCTCGAGGTAGACGGCACTGTTGTAGTACGTGCCCTCGCTGTTCTCGAAGAAGCCGCAGACCAGATCGACGCGGCGATCTCCGCATGCGGCCTTCCACGCCCGCGCGAGATCCTCGGCGAAGCGCTGCGCCGGTAGCGCGACCTCGTAGACGGCGCCTTCAAGAAAGTATCCCGAGAGCGCTGCCTCCGGCAACACGACGAGATCGACGTTCGTCGCGATCTGCGCGAACGCGCTCTGGATCGCCGCGAGATTCTCGGCGTAGCGTCCTTTGAGTGGCTTGGTCTGGACGAGAGCGACGCGCAGGTGCTGCGCCGTCGCGGTCAGGTTACGCGGAGGTTCCACTCGTTGCGACTTCCATCTGCTCGTCACCCGGCGCCTTCATTCCAAGCCGCGCCGCGCACATTTCCGCAGGGTAGGTCCAGATCTCCGCTAGCGTCGGGTGAAGGTGCGGGATCCGCATGAACTCCTGCACCGTCGCGCGGTACTGCATTGCCACGATCATCTCGTGGATAAGCTCGGAGCCTTGGGTGCCGACGACGGTGGCCCCGAGGATCTCGCCGCTCCGCCCGTCGGCAACGATCTTCACGAAGCCCTTCGTCTTGCCGAGACACATCGCTTTGCCGTGTTCCGCGAAATCGTACCGCCCAACGACGTACGGAATCTTCGCAGCCTTCAAGGCCTTCTCGCTCTTTCCCACGCGCGCTACCTGCGGATCGCAGAAGATCGTGTGCGCCGAGAAAACGCGGTAGTCGGCCGCTTCGTCACCATCGAGAATCGCGTTGCGCGCGGCGACCTCGCCTTGGTAGATCGCGATGTGGACGAGGAGGAACTCAGCGGTCACGTCGCCGATGGCAAAGACGTTGCGTACGTTCGAACGCAACGTTGCATCGATCTCGACGCCACGTAGGGGACCGTACTTCACGCCGGCGGCCTCCAGCTTCAGCCCGTCGACGTTAGGAACGCGACCAAGCGCGTAGAAGATTTCCTCCGCCGCGACGGTACGTTCCACGCCGTCGACCGTGATATGCACGATCTTTTCAGTTCCTCGGCGCTCGACGCGGTCGAGCCGCGCGCCTTTGACGATCTCAATGCCGTCCTCACGGTAGGCAGCTTCGAGCGTGTCGCTGACGTCTTCATCGGAATGGCTCAGCAGTGCGGAGCGAACGACCATCGTCGTGCGGGCGCCCATGCGCGAGAGAAACTGGCCCAGCTCGCAGGCCGTATAGCCTCCGCCGAGCACGATCACCGACTTCGGAATTCTCTCGAGCTCCAGGACCGCGTCGCTGTCGAGATAACCGGCTTCGGCTAATCCTGGCACGACCGGCGGTGCGACGACGCTTCCGGTGGCGATAATGAAGGACTTCGCCTGCAAGATCGTGTGGCGCCCTTCCACATGCTCAGGGTGACGCGACGATGCGGCGTCGTGATGACACACGCGCAGTTCGTGCGCCGACACGAAGGACGCGGAGCCCTCGTAGAGCGGAAACGTCGCGATGCCGTCGATACGATACTCGGCGAACGAACGCACGAGGCCGCGCTTGCGCGCAGCGATGAACGGCACGTCCTGCGTCGCATTGCCGGCGTCGATGCCGATCGCACGCGCCTCGCGCGCGTCGTAGAGCGCGTCTGACGACGCGAGCAGCGCTTTGCTCGGCATGCACCCCCGCAGGATGCAGAGTCCCCCGAGCGGTCCTTTGTCGACAAGGGCGACGCTTGCCCCCAGCTCGCGCGCAGTGCGCGCGGCAGCGTAGCCGCCGGAGCCGGCCCCGACGACGACGAGGTCGTAGGAGTGCTGCGTCATCGCGCGGTCATGAGATGCGTCGATTCGATGAAGCGCACGATACCGCCGGACTGCACCAAGATCGAGTGCGTCTGCGCGTGTCCGTCGAAGAAACGAACGCCATGCACGAGATCGCCGTCGGTAATGCCGGTCGCGCAAAACAGCGCGTCGCCCTTGATGAGATCGTCGAGGGTCAGCACGCGGCTCAGGTCGCCGAATCCCATCGCCTTCGCGCGTTCCGCTTCTTGCGGGTTGCGCGGTTGCAGGCGGCCGAGAAAGTTCCCACCGAGGCATTTGATGGCAACTGCCGCGAGCACGCCTTCCGGCGCACCGCCGATGCCCATTGCGACGTGGATGCCCGTCGACGGAAGCGTGGTTGCGATGCATGCATCGACGTCGCCGTCTGAGATCAGGCGAATGCGCGCGCCGGCAGCGCGAACGTCGGAGATCAGCTCCTGATGACGCGGTCGGTCCAAGATGACGACGCAGATCTCGTCGATCGGCTTGTCGAGCGCGCGAGATACAGCGCGCAGATTCGCTGCAACGGGCGCGTCCAGATCGACGAAGGGCGCCGCTTTGGGGCCGACCGCGAGCTTCGTCATGTACGAGTCCGGCGCGTGAAGCAGCGCCCCGCGGTCCGCAACGGCGAGCACTGCGATCGAGTTCGGCAGGCCATTGGCTACGAGATTGGTGCCTTCGATCGGATCGACCGCGATGTCCACCTCGTAGCCACCGCGTCCGAGCTGCTCGCCGATGAAGAGCATCGGCGCCTCGTCCCGCTCGCCTTCGCCGATCACGATGCGTCCGGCGATGGTCATGTCGTTCAAGCGCTCGCGCATCTGCTCGACCGCGGCGCCGTCGGCGACGTTGCGCTGGCCGCGCCCCATCCACCGCGAAGCCGCGATCGCCGCGCTCTCCGTTACCTTCACGAAGTCGAGCGAGTTGATCATATGCCTCCCTGGCTACAAGGGAAGCGGCACTTTCCCTTTTAAAGGAAGAGGCCCGTGTCTGCCGACATTCATTCGCGCTCCTCGCACGCGCGCTCGCTCGATCTCGGAGAGATCTACGCGGGTCGACTCCCGGCGCTTGTCGTTCTCCTTTCCGGAGCTACGCTTGGCTTCTTTTTCTGGTACGGTGCGATCGTGCCGGCGCACGGCGCCGCCCTGAGCGAGCTCGGCCTGCTCGTTGCAGTACCGGCCGGAGCGCTGCTCGCGTATGTCGCATGGCGGGTCTACGGACGTTACTTCTCGCGCCGCGCCGGCATCAAGCTCGCGCATAGCCTACGGTACGACGCCATCACCTGGGTACCGTTCTTCGCGCTCTGGCTCTCATTCGTCTTGACGCCGTACGTCGCGAGCAGCAGCCGGCTCTTCGCCGCCGCCATCGCGCTCTTCTGCATCGGCAAAGTGCTCATCGGCGCGCGCTTCAATCAAACGGTGCGCGAAGTACTCATCGACTTTCTCGTCTCGCGCGCCGCCATCATCATCATCGCCGAGCTCGCGGCGGTCATCATCGGTCAGCGACCGGGCACGCACGTGCAGGAGTCGCGACACGCGCTGCTCGCCGTGTGGGGGCGCTGGGATGCCGTTCACTATCTCGGAATCGCGGCCCAAGGATACCACGGCATCGAAGCGGCATTCTTTCCACTCTACCCGCTCTTGATCCACATCCTTGGCGTATTCACCGGGAACGACCTGATCGCCGGACTCTTGATCTCGAACGCGGCGTTCTTCTTCGGATTGCTCTATCTCTACAAGCTGCTCGAGCACGAGTTCGATCGCGTCGTCGCGCGCCGCGCGATCTTCTATGTCTCGATCTTTCCAACGGCGATTTACTTCTCGGCGGTGTACACGGAGTCGCTCTTCTTCTTCCTCACCGTCGCCTCGTTCTACTACATGCGCTCGCAGCGATGGTGGATCGCGGGAGTGCTTGGATTCTTTGCGGCGCTCACGCGCGCCGAGGGTTTGCTGCTCGCCATTCCATTTGCAATCGAATGGTTCGCGCGTTATCACAGCGAGCCGCTGCGCGGCTTGCGAGACGCTGCCGCGGGCTTGCTCATTCCCATCGGGCTCGGCCTCTACATGGCGTATCTTTGGGTGTTGCGCGGCGACGCACTCTACTTCTCGCACGTGCAGGCGCACTGGGGCCGGCAGGCAGCCCCGCCATGGGTCAGCGTCATGAACTCCTTCCACGGCATGCTCCACGCAACGGCCGGACAGACCGTCGCCAATCAAGCGCTGGAGCTATCGTTCACGGCGCTGATGCTCTTCGTGCTGATCGGGGGATGGCGGCGCCTGCGGCTCTCGTATACTGCATACATGGCGCTCTCGGTGCTCGCACCGATGTGCACGGCCAGCTTGATGTCGATGCCGCGCTTCGGCCTCGTCCTCTTCCCGATGTTCGCGATCCTCGCACGGTGGGGCGAGCGGCCTTGGGCGAACAATCTCATCGTAGCCTTCTCGCTGCCGCTCCTCGGCCTCTTCACGGTGCTCTTCGCCAACTGGTACTGGGTTGCGTGACGTGATTGCGTCGCTCGGCCGGCGCCGCGGCATGCGCCAATTTCTGAAGTTCTCCGTCGTCGGCGCTTCCGGCTTGGCGGTCAACCTCATCGTCTTCACGGTGCTGCAGCACTTCGATCCGCATCACGCGCAGCTAAGCCACTACGACGTGCTCTACACGATCGGGTTCTTCAGCGGCGGCGCGTCGAACTATTATCTCAATCGCGTCTGGACGTTTCGCTCGACCGGGCACGCGCTACGCGAGGGGGCGCAGTTCCTCACGGTCTCCGCGATTGCGTGGCTCGTCGGTCTCGTCGTCTCGTATCTCTGCGCCCCGCTGCTCGGGCACGGACATAAATTGTGGCTCGTCGCAACGGCGGCGGGAATCCTCGTCAACTTCTTTCTGAACAAGTACTGGACGTTTCGGCACGTTGCCTGAAGCAGAGAGCGGCGCCGCACGCGCGTGGCCGTGGGTAATGGGCGCGATACTGTTGATCGCGCTAGCGTTGCGGCTCCAGCACGTCCATAGCCCCTTGCTCGATCATCCGAACTGGCGGCAGGGCGACACCGCTTCGATCGCGCGCAACTTCGCGCACCTGAAGTACAACATACTCTATCCGCAGACCGATTACGACGGGCCGCCACCGAACTACGTCGAGCTCGAGCTGCAGATCCTGCCTTTCTTGGCGGCGACGTTCTACAAGACGTTCGGCGTGCACGAGATCTTCGGGCGTTTGCTCTCGCTTGCATTCTCGCTCGGAACGATCGTGATGGCCGGTCTCTTCGCCCGGCGGCTCTATGCAAGCGCGCTCGCGGGTCTCGCCGCCGCAGCCTTTTATGCAGTCTTTCCCGGAAGCATCTACTACGGGCGCACCTTCACGCCGGACGGCGTGATGGCGTTCTTTCTGACCGCGGCGCTCTACGCGTCCTTCCGGCTCTTGACCGAGGACGAACGCCTCGCGCCGCGGCCGCTCGCACGCACGGCGGCGCTACTCACCTTCGCGTACCTTGCGAAGCCCGTTGCGGTGCTCGCGGTCGTGCCACTGGTAAAGATGATGTGGCAGCGGGCCCGCGCTGGACGCGTTTGGCGGCCAACAGCATATGCAGTCCTGCTCTTCGTGCCGCTGCTCATTCTCTGGCTCTACGATCGCGACGTTGCGGCGCATGCCGAATGGCATTGGGCGAGCGGGATCACCCGCCTTCACGTGCTTCCCGCGCTCGCTGCTGCGTTTACGAGCGTGCATGGCTTCGCACATAAGCTGAATCTCTTCTTCGGAACGCTCGGCTTGCTGCGCGTGACGATGCTCGGGACGGCCGGTTTTGCGCTCGCCGCGCTCGCCTGCATCGCGATCCCGTGGACGCGTCCGCGCAGCCCGCTGCTCGTGTGGGGATGGCTCGTTGCCGGCCTGCTGTACGCCTTCGTCGTCGTCACCGTCGAGCGCGTAGACTACTATCTGCTACCGTTGCTGCCCCTCGCGGCGCTCGTCATTGGCGGAGCGGTCGCGCGTCTTGCTGAGATCGCGCGCCCATGGATCGCAAGCGCCGCTGCGGCAGCGCTGGTGCTCGCCGTTCTCCTGCAAGGTCACGGGGCGATCGCGCACTACTATCGCTACGACCGCACCGCGTACGCCGACGCGGTGCTCGTCGGGCACGCGCTGCCGCGCGGCGCGCTCGTCGTCATGGGGCACTACGGGCCCGACGTGCTCTACTACATCGACCGTTTCGGCTGGGAGGAAGACCCGCTGCTCTGGACGCCCTTCGACGAGGAGAGCGCGATCCGCAAGGGCGCGCGCTACTACATCTCAGTCGAGGACAAACGCTTGCGCCGTAACGCAGATCTCTGCGCGTGGCTCTCGCGCTTTCCGGCGACGCGCATCGGCACGTGGCCTGTGTACCATACCGATCCGGCGCTCGTGTCGCACGACGCCGAGGCGTTCTGGGACGCGTTCCGCAGCGCGGATCGGCTAGGCCGCGGCCGCGCGTTCCTCGCCGCACACCATCGATGCGGCCAGTAGCCTATTGACGGTCGATGCGTTTCGCGTGATGCGGCGGATAAGACGCATCGTCGAAACGTGATGCCTGCCGTGGTCGCTGAAAGAACGCTGCACAGATTCAACGTCGCCGAGTATGCGGCGATGATCCGCTACGGCATCCTGACGGATCGGGATCGCGTCGAGCTCATCGCCGGAGAGATCGTCGAGATGCCGCCATCGAATCCGCCGCACGCGGGCAGTGTGACGTTCCTGCACTGCTTCTTTTGTACCGCTCTCGGGCGCACGACAACGGTCGCCAGCCAACAGACGCTCGAGATTCCACCCCACGCAATGCTGCAGCCCGATCTCATGCTTCTCGCCTGGCGCGACGATTTCTACCGCGCGAGGCGGATCCGTCCGCAGGACGTGCTGCTCGTCGTCGAGGTGGCGGATGCGAGCCTGCACTACGATAGAACGACGAAGGTACGACTCTACGCGCATGCAGGCGTGCCGGAATGCTGGGTCGTCGACCTCAGCGGAAAGGCCGTCGAACTCCACGGCGAACCCCGTGACGACCGCTACACGGGCGTGCGCGTCGCGCGCGGCAACGACCTCATCGCGCCGGCGGCGTTCCCCGACTGCCGTACGAGCGTCAAGGAGATCCTCGGAGCGTGCTAAGGAACCCTTAACTTAAGGCTGTTTATTAAGACCGCGTAGGTTAGCGAACCCAGCGTCTCAGGGGCGTGAGCGATCGCTTCGTTTCGGTCTCCCTGAAACATGAAATAACTCACTCCCGGCCGCGGCGGCGTCCACGCCTCAGTTTGGCCGGATCAGCGACGCGCTCTTCGTTTGGGCGCGTGCCACGAACGCGACGCTCGGAGCAGCCGAGCATCGCTGGAGGAAAGAAAGCCCGCCGCCGTAACCTTTGAGACAGCATTCGGCGAAGCGAAAGGATGAACCATGCGACCTACGCTTTCCATAATTGCTTTCTTAGCCGCGGGTGCTCTCGCGTCGTGTACGGCGAGCGGCACTGCGTTTAACCCGCCCGGCGCGCATCTCTCGGCGGCGAAGGATCTCGTCGTGGGCATGGATACGAACGGCGCCGCCGGCGGAACGCTCTCCATCTTCGACCCACCCTTCTCCGGTGCTACCGTCAGCGGCATCGCCGTCGGCCAGCCCGTTGCGATGGCGATGGACGCGCACGGTAACCTCTGGGTTGCGACCGGCGCGACGCAATACTCGGGTTCCTACGGCGTTGTCGAGTTCAAGCCGCCGTTCAGGTCGTCGAGCACGCCGGCGGTCGTCATCGCGACCAGCTCGACCGGCGCCACGGAAGGCGTGGCCTTCGATTCGTCGGGCGATCTGTGGGTTTCGAACTTCAACGACGCAGTGCGGGAGTTCAAGCCGCCGCTGACCGCTTCAAGCGCTGCAGCGACGACGATCACGAACGGCGTGAGGGACGTTGCAGGCATCGCCTTCGATAAGAACGGCGATCTCTGGATCTCCAACACCGGAATATTCTATACCTCCGCCCTTGTCGAGTACTCGCCTCCGTTCTCTAACTCGAGCAGCCCGACGGTGACGATGCCCGCAAACTACGACATCCAAGCGATCGCGTTCGATGCATCGGGGAGCATGTACGTCGCCGGTACGGGCAACACCAACGTTCAGGAGTACGCCCCTCCTTTCACGGACGCCAGTACGCCTACCGTGACGCTCAGTCCCGTAAACTTTCTTACCATCGAAAGCGTCGCTACGGACTCGAGCAATCACCTCTGGGTGAGCGACTCCGGTAGCGACGCCGTCTACGAGTACGCGCTGCCGCTGACCGGCTCGAGCACGCCGGCCTTGACGCTTACGCCCGGCGTTTCGTCGCCCCACGGTATGGCCTTCGTGCGATAGCGCTACGGGGAATTCATCTTCAATACACGATCGCGCAGCAGTGCGGTGTCCTTGGTGGACGGGCTTCTCCGCGTTTCTGAGTCCTCGGATGGACGCGTAACACCCAACATGAGCGCAAGCATGATACTTTCTTGTCCGGCGCAAGCAAGTAGACGATGTAGACACCGCTTTGTGGCGTTGTCGTAATGTCGTCTCGCATAACGGCCACCCAAGGTGTTTTAGACGGCTCGCCTTTGCCAGCACTCGCACTAACGCTTAGCCCAACAACGTCGGGAGGAAGCGCATTTCTTAGGGCACTCCTGGCCTCGACGGCAACCCAGCTTTCCTTCGGCCGCGAGGGGGAGCGCCAGAAGAACGTTTTAGGATGCTCTGATGCGAACGCGGTTAGCATCTGTCGCAAAGTATCGGTCTTCGGGCCTAGTGATGTCGATTTCGGACACGGTCATAACTGAAGCCCCTCCAAAAGGGCGCGAGGGCCTGAACGCTCCGACGCATCCCGAGCGATTCGAATTAGGCCCTCGCAATACTGCACAAGCGGCAGGGCCACTGGCCCCGACATTGTGATTCCGACCTCAACGTTTCGCTGCCATCCATACTCCGTGACGTTCGCGCTTCCACAGTAGACAATGTCATCGTCGATCGCGATCATCTTCGCGTGAAGAAATCCATGTATTGTTGGCCACTGTAGGACCTCGGCAGTCGGGAACGTCGCTCGCAATTCATCCAACGCTGAACGCGTGCGTTCGATTTGTCCAAGCACCCCGTACAACACGGCGAGTTCGATTTTCACTACGATATGCAGCCCCGAGAGCAGCGTCCAGATTCGCCACAGCCACACGATCAAGTGAGGGCGAGACGATAATAATCCTCGCTTAAGGCAGCGGCAGCAGCGATCCGCCGGTTGCGGGGAGTTGCGAGGGCTGCGGGCCGCCGGCTTGCACGAGCTGACGATACGCGATGAGTCGGTTCGTGAGGTGCGCGACCTCGAGCTGAAGCTCGTAGCTCTGTTTGATTGCCGCCGTGAGATCGGTCACGTCGTACGTATAGCCGAACCTGCGCAACCGCTTGACGAGCAGGGTATTTGCTTCGTTCAAGCGCGCGTAGCTGAGCTGCAGCTCTTGACCGGCACGTTGGTACGTCGGGTAGTTCGAGATCACGATCTCCTGCTTGAGCTTCGCGTCGTCGATCTGGCTCTTCAACGCTTCGAGGCGCACGCTGGTCGGGTCGACGCGTAGACCTTGCGCGATCGTCGCCAGCGCGGCGTCGAAGTGTCCGTGCGTGTACTGCAGCTGCGCCTGGTCTGCCGCCGCCTCCACGAAGCCGCTCTGGGCGCGCAGGTCGTGCGGATCCACGCGCAACGCGAGCGAGTACGCGATGACCGCGTCGGATGGATTACCGTTGGAGAGGGCGAGGTCGCCCTGATGCACGCGAGTGTTGACGATCCAGCGCTCGATCGGTCCGGCGCAACCGGTCAGCGAAACTGCCAGGGCGACCGCCACGAGCGCGCGCCCGACCCTCCGGCATCCTTCGAGGCGAGAACTATACTTATCGACCATGATTCACCAAATGAGCGACGATCTTTATAGCTTCCGCGGACGGCCATAGGATCAACTGAGAGAGTACCCAGCCGATGACGGCCGTCAGCGCCAAATAGAAGACCATCGCCTTAACGTCTTCGTGAGGGCGCTCGCCCTTTACCGCCTCGTCGACGATGATCGACGACGTCGGATCGACGAAGAACGTGAAGGCCACGGTACCGATCCCGTTGATGAGGCCGGAGGTTCCAATTGCGGTTCTCGCAACCGCCGGAGCGAGCACGCTTGCGTAGTACGCGGCGACGACGCCGATCGCGTAGATACCGGTGACGACGACATTGAAGACGAGCAAGCGTTTGGGAACGTGGCGCGGCGAGAAACTGAGCAACTCCTTGAAGCTCGGCAGCCTGACATGCCGCAGAACGTCGACGATGACCCGTGGATAGAAGAGCCGCACGAGCGAGTGCGGGAGCGAGCGCGTGCGTTCGAACGAACGCACGCCGCGTACGTACATATACGTGAACATCGGCAAGAGGAGCCCGCCGATCACCGTCCCCACCGTTCCCGCGAGAATAATGAGGCGGAGTTGCAGCTCGAACGTGTGCTGGATGCCCGGAACTTCGGCGAGCGGCGCACTCTTCACGACGTTGCCGGCGTGGTCCGCGAGCGGCCCGAGCATCAGCGTGTAGACCATGGTCGCGAGCCTGCTCGCGGTCACGAAGAGGTTGAAGAGGGAGATCGAGGTCGCGACGCGGCCGGTGCGCACGCCCGCGAGGCGCGCCGCATAGGCGCCGATCTGAATCGCTTGGATGACGACGTTGATTGCGAGTGCGACGTAGAGCTGCCAGGTCCAAAAAGGCAGCGCCGACGCGCTATGCGGCAAAGCGATGCCGATCGAGCGCGTCCTCGTCCACCGGGCCGAGCACGCACAGACCGATGCGATCTTCCGCGAGCAGATCGCTCGCGAGCGCCTGTACCTCCTCGCGCGTGACCGCGTCTACGCGTTCCTCTACCTCCTCGGGCGTCAGCTCGCGGCCCAGGGCGAACTCGTTGCGCCCGAGACGAATCATACGGCTTGATGTTGCCTCGAGCGAGAGCGTCAAGCTTCCCTTGATATGCTCTTTCGCGCGGACGAGCTCGTCCGCGCCTACCGCGACATCGCGCATCTTCGCGAACAATTGCGAGATCACATCGATGCAGGTGTGCACGTTGTCCGGCGCGCTTCCGGCGTAGGCGCCGAAGAGGCCCGCTTCGCGGTATGCGGCTTGGAACGAGTACACCGAATAGACGAGGCCGCGCTTCTCGCGCACTTCCTGGAAGAGGCGGCTCGACATTCCGCCGCCGAGCAGGGTGTCGAGGACGGCGAGCTGATAGCGGCGATCGTCACGAACGCTCAGACTCTGCGCGCCGATGACGAGATGCGCTTGCTCGGTGTCCTTGTGCTTGAAATGCGTCGTCGGCGTGGCGTGCGGCGACTCGGAGCATACGGCCGGAGACGAGCCGTCGAAGTCGCCGAAACATTCGCCGACGAGCGTGACGAACGCGTCGTGGTCGACGTTTCCGGCGGCGGTCGCCACGACGGCGTTGGGGGCGTAGAAGCGGCGCATGTGCGCGCGCAAGTCGTCAGACGTCACGGCGGAGACCGTCTCTGCGCTGCCGATCGTCGGGTCGCCGAGGTTCGCGCCCTTCCACATCGTCCGGATGAAGAGATCGTGTATCTGCTCGTCGGGCGAGTCGTCGTACATCTTAATCTCTTCGAGGATCACGCGCTGCTCTTTGCTCAGCTCCTCAGCATCGAAGAGCGAGCGAAGGAACATGTCGGAGAGAACGTCCATCGCGAGCGGAACGTGACGATCGATGACCTTGGCGTAATAGCAGGTCGTTTCTTTATCCGTGAACGCGTTGAGATTCCCGCCGACGGCATCCATCGTCTCCGCGATCTGCCGAGCCGTACGCCGCGTCGTGCCTTTGAAGAGCATATGCTCGACGACGTGCGAGATGCCGCGGCGCTCGGGCGCCTCGGCCGAAGAGCCGACGTCGGCCCAAACGCCGATCGTCGCGGAGCGCACGGCCGGCATCGATTCCGTGATGACGCGAATCCCGCTGGGGAGAACGGTTTTGCGGTACACTACCAGTCCTGTTTGAAAGCGGCGCGTGCCCAGTCCTCGTCCCAGTAGGCGCGATCCCGGGATGGGTCGGTGCCGCGGCGCACGGAGAGCGTGAAGACGGGCTTCGTCGTCGGAATCGCAAGGTCACCGCTCACGATGACGTCTCTCCCAACGACGATCGGGACCGACGCCCAGATATCGACCTCTTCCGCCCCGGGCGCCGTGGCGAAGGCCTCAGCGACGACGCGGCCCACCTCGTCCGCGAAGTCGCTTCGGCTCATCGCGCGGTGGAAGTGGGTGCCGGAGAGGCGTACGCCGATGACGACGTGACCGTCGACGCCATTGGCCGAGACCTGCGTCACTTGGGCAGGCCAGGGGGTGGCGAAGAGGCGATCGCCGATGCGAATCGCCAGCGGCCTGAGGTTGCCCGCCGCCCGAGCGTCGGCATCCAGCTCGGCGATCCCCGGGATCGCGGCGGCCGCCATTGCGCGCGCGAACGCGACGGCGAGGCAGATCGCGAGGAAGAGCCGCATCAGTACGATTGCGCGAAGTACGCGCGTACCCGAGCAGGCTCGCCGCACGCGACGCAGCGCGCCTCTCCTTCGAGGACGCGAAGGTTGCGCGTGGTCGCGCCGGTCTGCGCCTTCACGAACGCCTCGCACTCCGCGCGCCCGCACCACGCGATGTCGATCATCCCGGCTCGGCTGCTGCATCGCTCGAAGAACTCATCTCTCTCGCTCACCACGAACGTATGGGACTTCAGGAACTCCTTGGCTTGCGCGAACAGGTTCGCGTGCACGGCGTCGAGCGCTTCCCGCACGGCCTGGGCGAGGACGCTCGTGGGAACGCTGCGGCTCGCACCCTCCTCGCCCTTGCGCTTGTCGCGGCGTACGAGCGTTACGCTAGCGCTGTCAACGTCGCGCGGGCCGATTTCGATGCGCACCGGCACGCCGCGGATCTCCCACTCCGCGTACTTCCACCCCGGCGTCTGATCCCGGTCGTCGACGCGAACGCGAAAGCCGCGCTCCGCGAGAGCCGCGCGCGCCTGCTCCGCCGCTTCGAGTGCGCGGCGATCGCTCGCCTTGACGATCGGAACGATCACGGCCTCCAGCGGTGCGAGCTTCGGCGGCAGTCGCAACCCACGATCGTCGCCGTGCGCCATGATGACCGCACCGAGCATCCGCCACGACATTCCCCAAGACGTCGTGTAGACGTGCTTGATCGTCTTGTCGGCGTCGGCGAACGTGATGTCGTATGCCTTCGCGAAGTTCTGCCCGAGATCGTGTGAGGTCGCCGATTGCAAGGCTTTGCCGTCGGGCATCAGCGCTTCGATCGAGTACGTCTCCTCTGCGCCTGGAAAGCGCTCGCTCGCGCTCTTCACGCCCGCATATACTGGCAGCGCAGCGACGTTTTCGGCAAAGTCGTAGTAGACGTCGAGGATCTTGAGCGTCTCCTCGCGCGCCTGCTTCGCGGTTGCATGCGCGGTGTGACCCTCTTGCCAGAGGAACTCCATCGTGCGCAGAAACGGCCGCGTCGCCTTCTCCCAGCGCACGACGTTGCACCACTGGTTGATGAGTATCGGGAGATCCCGGTGGGACTCGATCCACTGCGCGTACATCGTTCCGATGATGGCTTCCGACGTCGGGCGAATCGCGAGGCGTTCGGTGAGTTGTTCGCTGCCGCCCTGCGTCACCCACGCTACCTCCGGCGCGAAGCCTTCGACGTGCTCCGCTTCCTTCATCAACAAGCTCTCCGGGATGAGCAACGGGAAATAGGCGTTCTCGTGGCCGGTCGCCTTGAAGCGCGCGTCGAGCTCGCGTTGAAGGTTCTCCCACAGGCCGAAGCCGTACGGGCGCAAGACGACGCAGCCACGTACCGGCGAGTAGGAGACGAGCTCCGCGCGCAGACAGACGGCGGTGTACCACGCGGAGAGGTCGTCGCCTTTGCGCGGCACTTCTTTGACGACGGGCTGCTTCGAAAGCTCGACGGACACGACCGCCTGGCGTTCGCGCGCACGCGCGGCGGCCCCTGGCGCCCTTCGACTGCCACGCTTCGCGCGGCGCTCAGGGTGAGAGCGGCGCAACGGCGAAAGCACCGCTTCGAGATGGCTAAGCACACGCGCATCTACACGCGCACCGGAGACGACGGCTCGACCGGACTCTACAGCGGCGCCCGCGTCCCGAAGCAGAGTCCGCGCATCGAAGCATACGGGACGGTCGACGAGCTGTCCAGTGCAATCGGCGTCGCCATCGGTGCGTTCGGTCAGGATGGACCCGAGATCGTACGGTGGCTCGAATGGGTGCAGGACGTGCTCTTCAATCTCGGAGCGGGACTCGCAACACCGAGCGGATCGACGCGTACTGTGCCGGACGTACGCGACGACGACGTCGCAGCGCTCGAGCGCGCAATCGACGAAGCCGAAGCGACGCTTCCGGCGCTCGACACCTTCATCCATCCCGGCGGCGCGCCCGCGGGAGCATCGCTGCACCTCGCGCGAACGGTCTGCAGACGCGCGGAGCGCCGCGTGCTCACGCTGCGCGAAAGCGAGGACGACGTCGATCCGACGGGGCTGCGCTATCTCAACCGCTTGAGCGACGCACTCTTCGTGTGGGCGCGCGCGGCTAATGCAATGCTCGCAGTACCGGAACGTCGCTGGACCAAGGACGCCTCGCCGCCATAGGCTTCGAGACGGAATGACAAGGAGGCGCCCCCTGCGAACGCTCCGTCCTATGTCCTTCCTGAGCCGGCTCGTCGCTACGACGAACCTGGAACAGCTGCGCGCTTTGGCCAAGCGCAAGATTCTGCGGCGGGCGCTCTCCGGCCGCGACCTCGTCGCGATCGGCCTCGGCACGATGATCGGCGGCGGCATCTTCACCACGATCGGCACGGCGGTCAAGGGAGCCGGGCCGGCAGTGATCGTCTCGTACCTGCTCGCCGCCCTCACCTCGTTTTTCGCGGCGCTCTGCTACGCGGAGCTCGGCTCGATGGTGCCGATTGCCGGCAGCGCGTACACGTACGCCTACGCAACCCTGGGCAAGCTCGTCGCGTGGGTCATCGGCTTTGCACTCATCTTCGAGTACGGCATCAGCGCCGCGCCGGTTGCGCAGCAGTTTTCCGCGTCTTTTCAGGACGTGCTCAAGGCCGCGGGCATCACGCTCCCGGCGTGGGCGCAGCAGTCGGCGCTCGCAATGCACGGGCCGTGGTGGCAGTTCTGGAGCTGGGATCTCCTGCATTCGCAGTACGACCTGATGGCCGCGGTCTTCGTCATCGCACTCTCGCTCTTGCTTTCGATCGGCATTCGCGAGTCGGCCACGGCGAACAACGTCTTCGTCGTGTTGAAGATCGGCGCGCTCCTCGTCTTCATCGGCGCGGGCGCGCTGCTGTTCCACGCGGGGAACTTCCATAACTTCAACCCGATGGGCTGGGGCGGCCTGAAGCCCTTCGGCGGCATGGCGGATTTCTCGTCGGCGGTGCAGCCGTACGGCATCGTCGCCATCGGTGCGTTCGTATTCTTCAGCTACATCGGCTTCGACACGGCGACGACGACCGCCGAGGAATGCCGCAACCCGCAACGGGACATCCCCACGGGCGTCATCGGCTCGCTCGCAATCGGGACGCTGCTCTACTGTGCGACGGCGGTCGTGCTGCTCGGCGCGATGCCGTGGAACAAGGTTCCGGTGAAGGACCCGCTCGTGGTGGCGCTCACGCCGCTGCACGCGCCGTGGGTGGGCTGGATCGTCACCGTCGGCGTGCTCGCGGGAACGACGAGCGTCGCGCTCGCGTCGCTGCTGGGCCAGTCGCGCATCTTCTACGTCATGGCGCGCGACAAGATGCTGCCTCCTGCCGTTGCATACGTGCATCCGCGCTTCAAGACGCCGATTTACACGACGCTCATCACGGGCGTGGCCGTCGCCGCCCTCGCGCTCATCGTCCCGCTCGTGCAGTTGCTCAACCTCGTGAACATCGGCACCTTGAGTGCATTCTCCGTCGTCTGCGCCGGCGTACTGTACTTGCGCGCGAAGCGGCCCGACATTCCGCGCTCCTTCAAAGTGCCGTTCGTGCCGCTCTTCCCGGTGCTGGGGATCGTGCTGTCGATGTTCCTCGCGATCTTCGGGCTCTCGACCATCACCTGGGAGTGGTTCGTCGGCGCGGTCATCGTCGGCCTCATCTTCTTCTTCAGCTACGGATTCTGGAAGTCGAATCCGGCTGAGATTCGCCCCGTCGAGGAACCAGAGGGTCTCCAAGAGTAGTGCGACTGTGAACGCCCTTCGCGCGATCGTCGTCCTCGGCATTTCGGCGCTGCTCGTCGCCATCGTCGGGCCGCAACTCTTCGTGAACCCGCCGACGCCGTACGCGGGGATATCGCTCATAGGCAGCGGCGTACAGTCGCGCCTCGTGATTCGCGTGGATCGCTCCTCGCCGGCATATCGAGCGAGGCTACGTACTGGCGATACTATCGCATGTTTGTCCGTACGCGACTCTTCACGGCTCTTCGATCCGTATTCCCCGAACCTGCAGTATACGGCGGATCCGATCTCGCTGTGCGCACGTCACGACGGCGCCTGGCGCGACGTCAGCTTCGTGCCAAAGCCACTGCCACCGCCCGGCCTCATGTACGGAACGGCGGGAATCGCGGCACTGCGCTTGGCCATCTACGTGCTCTTTCTCTTCGTTGGCTGCGCGCTCGTCATGGCGCGTCCAAGCGTGATGACGTGGCTTCTCTTCGGGTTCTGCGCTGCTAATATCCCGTGGGCCGCTCCGCAAGGCATGCTCGTCTGGCTCGCGCCGGCACTCTACGCGCTCCTCGCGATACTGACCTCTCTGCTGACGTGGACCGGATCTGGCCTCCTCGCCCTCTTCACGCTACTCGTCCCGGACGACCGCGTGCCGCATGGCTGGCGACGCACCGCATTCAGAATCCTTGCCGTCGCGACCGTTCTGACCGGAGCCTTTGCCGTCATCACGACCCTTTGGACGAGTGTGAGTTTCACGTTGATCCAGAGCTGGATCGACGAAGGCTTCACCGCGCTCACGGTGCTGCTCGTCGTCGCACGCCTAGCGACGATGGAGCGCCAGGAGCGCGCGCGCTTCGGCTGGGCGGCGTTTGCCATCATCATCGGCGTGATCTGCAACGACGTGAGAACCGTCGTCGCGAACAATACGATCTCCATCGCGGCTGCGGTCCTCACCGTCCTCATGCCGCTCGGCCTGATGTACGCGATCCTACGCCGGCACGTGATCGACGTGCGCTTCGTTCTCAGCCGCACGGTCGTCTACGGCGTCATCACGACCGTCATTGTCGGCATCATTGGCCTCGTCGACTGGGCGACGAGCGCGTATCTCTCGCAGGTGCGCGTCGCGCTGGCCGTCGACGCCGCCGTGACGATCGGCCTGGGCATCGCGCTGCACCGAAGCTACCGATGGATCGAGTACGGTGTCGACTTCCTGCTCTTTCGCAAGAAGCACGAGGCTGAGGCCTACCTTCACCGCCTTGCGCGAACGCTGCTGCGCGCTGACCGGGAGCAGACGGTCGACCGCGCGCTCGCGCACGATCCATACGAAAAGCTCGACCTCACGATGGCGGCCCTCTTCCGTGTGCAGGGCACCAACTACGCGGTGGCATCAGCTGCCGGGTGGGATGCAAGCGACGCGATCGCGTTCGAGCGCGAGCACGACCTCGTGCGCTTCCTCGCGACCGAGCGAACGCGTCTTGCGATTCGGGACCTTCGCAGTCACGTGACCGCCGAGTTCGTAGAATCGGGCGTCCTGCCCGCGATTGCGATCCCCATCTTTCGCGGCGACGATCTCTTCGCGTTCGCCGTCTACGGCTTGCACCGCGACGGCACGCAGCTCGATCCCGACGAACTCGACGTGCTCGAGCGCCTCTGCGAAACGGCCGCGCAAGCCTATATGCGCATCGAGAACGTTCGCTACCACGCGCTGCTGGAACGCCCGCTGCCGGCATGACGTAACGCATCGAAGTCGGCTGGACGTTTTGCAGCGTTCGCGCTCGTCATGCGGCTGCTCGTGTGGTAAGTATGATGAGGTGGACGTCATGACGAGTTCGTCGACGACCTGATCGTCTGCGATCGTCCGCGAAATTACTGCGTGACGGAGGTGAGGTTTGCGGCCGACGGGGCTTCGCCGATACCCGGCGTCATGACGTTGACGCGGCCGGCAACTGGATCGTAGCTCACCCGTACGCCGAATGCGCGTGCGATCGCGTGCAATCCGACCATCACGCGGCCGCGGACCTGGAAGGGCGAGTGGTCGAGCGTCATTCGCATGCCGTCGAGCGTCGCGTGCACGTCGCCGACGCGCAGGCGCAGGGCGTCGCTGCCGCGCACGACGACCACGCGTCCGGTCTTGCGATCGAAAAACGTGCGCGCGCCGAGTGCGTCGGCGATCGAGCGCAGCGGCACGTAGACGTCGTCGGGTGCGGTCGTCACCGGGGGCACGTCGCTTTCGAGGCGCGCGCCGTCGACCACGACCGTGACGGGCCGCGAGACGAAGAGCCCGATCGACGTCACCAACGCGATCACGGTCGTGAGAGCAAGCAACTTTACTGAAGGCGGCGCGTAGGTCACGGCGATGCCGAAAGCTCGTGGGCGTATGCGGGATATTTTTCTGCGATGACCTTCTCGATCTCGAGGCGCAGCATGTCCAAGAGCTGATCCTCGGGATAGGTTCCGACGAGCTCTCCCGCACGGTAGATCGCGCCCTTGCCCTTCCCGCCCGCAACGCCGACGTCGGCCATCTTCGATTCGCCAGGCCCGTTGACGACGCAGCCCATGACGGCGACCTTCACCGGCGCGGTGTACTCTTTGGCGATCTTCTCAACTTGCTCGCCGAGCTCGAGCACCGAGATCTCGGCGCGACCGCACGACGGGCAGGCGGTGATTTCGAAGCCTTTTTCGCGTAGGCCGAGCGACTTGAGGATCGACCAGCAGACGGGAACTTCTTCTATGGGATCGGCGGCGAGCGAGACGCGCAACGTGTCGCCGATGCCCTCGTAGAGCAAGATGCCGAGTCCGATCGAGGATTTCACGGTTCCATCGCGCAGCAGGCCCGCTTCGGTGATGCCGAGGTGGAGCGCGTACGGCGTGCCGCGCTCGCGCAGCGTCTGATCCATCAAGCGGTACGCGTCGACGGTCGTGTTCACGTCATGCGCTTTGAGCGAGATGATGATGTCCGTATGGCCGTGCTCTTCGAGGATCTCGACGTGACGAATCGCCGAGCCGACCATCGCTTCGGCGGTGTGGCCGAGCGTCTTCTCGAGATCGGGCGCGAGCGAGCCCATGTTGACGCCGATGCGCATCGGGATCCCGCGCGCCTTCGCCGCATCGACGACCTCGACGACCTTCTTGGGATCGCGAATGTTCCCGGGATTCAACCGCAGCTTCGCCACGCCCGCCTCGATAGCCGCGAGCGCCATCTTGTGGTCGAAGTGGATGTCGGCGACGATCGGCACCGGGGAGCGATGGACGATCGCGGGCAGGCCGGCGGCATCGGGCGGATCCTTGACGGTGACCCGGACGACTTCGCAGCCTTCCATCGCGAGACCGTAGATCTGCTCGAGCGTTTTGTCGGCATCGGCGGTGTCGGTCGTGGTCATGGACTGCACGACAATCGGGTGATCGCCACCGATCCACACGGATTTCGCATCGGTTTTTCCGGTCTTGTTCTGAAGAAAGACCGGCTTGCTCTTGCGGCGCAATCTGAGCACGCTAGAAGGCTCCCTGTCCCGCAACGATGCGCATGATGTCGTGCAGCGCGATGACGAGCATGAGGACGAGCAAGACGGCGAAACCCGCCAGATGCACCATGCCCTCGCGCTCCGGATCGACGGGCTTGCGGCGAATGAGCTCAGCGACGATGAAGGCTCCGCGGCCGCCGTCGAGCGCTGGAATCGGCAATAGGTTGAAGACGCCAAGCGCGAACGAGATCGTCGCCGCGAGCGCGAGATAGGGTCCCCAACCGAAGCTTTGAATGGTCGTCGCCGCCTGTCCCATGCCGACGACGCCCGTCACTTGACTCGAGTATTTCGGGAAGTCCGTCGCCAGCAAAGCGATGCTGCCGAAGACATTGCTTGCGATGTCGCCGTACTCCTTCGCGCTCACGACGAAGGCTTCGCCGAATCCGACGCGCGCGAACGCGGGGAAGGGTGAGAAGCCGATACAGCCCTTCTCGCGCTCCTGCGGTCGAACGGGCTCGAGCGACGCGCAGCGCACCGGCGTCGTGTCGAACTCGTACCGCGCACCGTTCCGCACGTAATCGATGGTGACGCGCCTGCCCAGCGAGCCGTTGATCGCGGTGACGAGCGCATCGCCGTTCGTGACCGGTCTGCCGTCGAGCGCGACGATGCGATCGCCTGGCTTGAGCCCGTGAAGCGCGGCGGGCGAGTGGGGCACGACCTGCCCGACGACCGCCTGCGCGCTGCTCGGGCTCTCGATGCCGAACGCGAACGCGCCCAAGAGCAGAATCACGTACGCGAGGATGAAGTTCGCGAGCGGCCCTGCGACGATGATGGAGAGGCGCTGCCACGGCGATTTCGCCTGGAAGTTGTCGGCGTCGAGCGGTTGGACGTGCTCCTCGCGTTCCTGCTGAAACTCACGCTGCTGCGCCGCCTCGCTCGTCTTCGCGTCCTCGCCGTGCATCGCGCAATAGCCGCCGATCAGCAGCGCCCGGACCGAGTACTGCGTTCCGGTTCGCGGGCTCTTCCAGCCGAAGATCTTCGGGCCCATGCCGACCGCGAACTCGTTGACGCGCACGCCGTTGCGGCGCGCGAGAATGAAATGCCCGAGCTCGTGCAGCACGACGAGCACCGAGAGCATCACGAGGAACGTGACGACTTTCAGGGTTCCGTCCAGCGTGACGATGGCAAGCAGCATATCTTTTACGTCGTTACCTTCCCAATGATCCCCTCGGCGCACGCGCGAGCGCGCCGGTCGGCGAGACGAACGCCGTCGAGAGTCAGCTCGCCGTCGTCCTGCCGAAGAACCTCACCCATGACCCGCTCGATCAGGCGTGCGATCTCTCCAAAGCGCATCTTCCCTTCTATAAACGCCTCCACGGCGACTTCGTTGGCAGCCGAGAGGACCGCCGGCGCCGCGCCACCGCGGGCGAGCGCCTCGTAGGCAAGCCCCAGACACGGGAAGCGCTCGAGGTCCGGGAGCTCGTAGTCGTAGCGAATTGCGGCTTCTCCGGGCTTGCCGCCGATCGCGAGCAGCTCGCTCCCCCCCTCGAACGGGGACCAGGTGAGGCGCTGCGGGTAGGCGAGGGCGTAGCCGATCGGCAGGCGCATGTCCGGCGCTGCGAGCTGCGCCTTCACGCTCCCGTCGGTGAAGAGCACGAAGCCGTGCACGACGGATTGCGGATGGACGACGACGCCGATTCTCTGCACCGGCATTCCGAAGAGACGGCTCGCCTCGATGACCTCCAAGCCCTTGTTCATCAGCGTCGCCGAGTCGATCGTGTTCTTGTGCCCCATGCGCCACGTCGGGTGCGCGAGGGCCGCCTCGACCGTCGCGTTCTCGATCTCCTGGCGCGGTGCGCGCAGAAACGGGCCGCCCGACGCGGTGAGCACGATGCGCTCGACGCTCTCGTGCGTCTCGCCGATCAGACATTGAAAGATCGCGCTATGCTCGCTGTCGACCGGAAGAATGCGCGCGCCGCACTTCGCGGCAAGGCGCATCAAAAGCTCGCCCGCAGCGACGATCAGCTCCTTGTTGGCGACAGCGACATCGATCCCCCGTTCGACGGCGGCGAAGATCGCGTCGAATGCGACGGCGCCGTCGGTCGCGGCCAGCACGACGTCGGGATTGCTCTCCACAGCGACGCGATAGAGGCCGCTCTGTCCGTCTTGCGCGCTCGCCGTGACGGCGCACTCGAAGCGCTGCGCCTGCTCGCGAAGCAGGTCGACGTTGCGGCCCGCCGCGAGCGCAACGACGTCGAAACGATCGGGAAAGCGCGCGATGACGTCGAGCGCCTGCGTGCCGATCGATCCGGTTGAGCCGAGGATGGCGACGCGCTTGCGCTCGCTCATTGCATCTTCAGCAATCCGACGAGATGCAGCGCCGCGAAGAACGCCGTGCCCCCGAAGAGATACGAGTCGAAGCGGTCGAGCATGCCGCCATGCCCCTGGATGACGGAGCCCGCATCCTTAACGCCGGCGTCGCGCTTGAGGGCCGATTCGACGAGGTCGCCGGCCTGCGCCGCGATGTTCGTGAGCAGGCCGATTACGGTACCTTGCCAGAGCTGCAGATGCAACTGGGGAATAAGCGCGAGCGCCGTTGCGACGGCCCCGACGAGCAGCAGCGATCCTACCGAACCTTCGACGGTCTTTTTCGGTGAGATGCGGGAGAAACGATGGCGCCCAATCGCCGTACCCACGAACATGCCGAAGATGTCGCTGAGTGCGACGAGCACGATCGCGTACATCGTCCAGGCGAAGCCGTCGTACGGAATCTGCCGAATGAAGATGAAGTACGTCAGCAGCTTGCCGATATAGAGCACGGCGAGCAGCGTATTGGCCGTACGCGCGAAGTACCCCGACTCCTCGCCGTACATTCCGATCGCGAACGCCACGACGACGATGCCGGCGACGAGCACGCCCTCCCACTTGTGCAGCGTGCCGAGGCTCGCGAAGAGCGCGTACAGGAAGACGCCGAGCACTGCGACCGGGTATTCGAGCGGCTGTCCCTTGACTTCGCACAGCTTATCGAGCTCGTAAAGGCAGAAGAGCGCGATGACGAGGACGAGTAGATAGAACGTCCACGGCATGAAGACGCAGGCGAAGCCGACGGCGGCCAGCAGCAAGCCGACGATGACGCGTCGCATCGTGATGGGATTACCCGCGCGTTGCGCGGACGGCGTCAGCGTTCGGTCGATGTCCCGATGCTTCGCGTGACCCGGTCAGGCTGCCTCGTAGGCATCGTAACCAAGCACGAGCTCGACCAGATCGGCGCCCTCGGGCCCGGTCGCATCGCGCACCCGCAACACTCGCAGCGCTCCCGAAGCGAGCCATGCCCCAAAGGGGGCGAGCACGACGTAGCGCAGGCGGCGATCGCGTAGCGCATACCGCGCCTCGACGTCGCGTGCAAGGATGAGATCGTCCTTCGGCAAGCGTCAGATCTCCATGATTTCTTTTTCTTTGGCGGCGGTCAGCGCGTCGATCTCTTTCGTGTACTTGTCCGTCACCTTCTGCAGCTGATCGGTCATGCGCTTGTTGTCGTCCTCGGTGATCTCGCCGTTCTTGAGCTGCGCCTTAACGTCGTCGTGCGCGTGGTGGCGCACGTTGCGCACCGCCACGCGGCTGTCTTCGGCTTTCTTCTTTACTACCCGCACGAGCTCTTTACGCCGTTCTTCGGTGAGCGGCGGAACGATCAGGCGGATCGTCGCGCCGTCGATGTTGGGCGTGATGCCGAGGTCGCTCTTCTCGATCGCTTTGCGAATTTCGCCGACGACGGTCTTGTCCCAAGCGCTGATAACGATCGTGCGCGCATCGGGTGTCGAGATGCCGGCGACCTGCTTGAGCGGCATCGGTTGCCCGTACGCTTCGACGTGGATGCGGTCGAGTAGCGCCGCATTCGCGCGCCCGGTGCGAATCGCCGCGAACTCGGAACGGCACGACTCGACGCACTTGCTCATCTTCGACTCGACATCGTGGAAGAATGGATCGCTCACGACATACCCTCCGCCGTCCTTCGACGGCGGGGCTGCGCCCCTCCCCTCGGGATGGCACGTTGCAGATGATGCACGCTATGTTGAGGCTCCGACGTAACTGCCGATCGATTCGCCTTGCACGACGCGGCGGATATTTCCGCGTGCCGACATGTCGAAGACGATGATCGGCAGGTTGTTATCCATGCACAGCGCCATCGCCGTGGAGTCCATCACCTCGAGGCCGCGCTGCAAGACCTCCATGTAATCGAGGCGATCCAGGCGGATGGCGTTGCGGTCTTTCTTGGGATCGGCGGAGTAGACGCCGTCGACCTTCGTGGCTTTGAGAATCGCTTGCGCGCCGACTTCCACCGCGCGCAGCGCGGCGGTCGTGTCGGTCGTGAAGTACGGATTGCCCGTGCCCGCGGCGAAGATGACGATCCGTCCCTTCTCGAGATGGCGAATCGCGCGCCGCCGAATGTACGGCTCGGCGATTTGATGCATCGCGATCGCCGTCTGGACGCGCGAGGGCACCGTCATGCGCTCGAGGGCGTCCTGCAGCGCGAGGGCGTTGATGACGGTCGCGAGCATGCCCATGTAATCCGCCGTCGCGCGGTCCATGCCCGCGTCTTCGTGGACTTTTCCGCGCCAGATGTTGCCGCCGCCGACGACGATCGCAATGGAGACGCCGTCCCGGCTCGTGTCCGCGATCTCTTCCGCCATCCCTTGCGTCCGTGCGATGTCGATCCCGGCGCCGTTTTCGGCGAACGCCTCGCCCGAGAGCTTCAGGAGGACCCGCGAGTACTTGCGATCGGCCAAGCGGCGCTACTCCTCTCCGAGCGCGAACTTCGCGAAGCGCCGGATGCGGATGTTCTCGCCGAGCGCTCCGACGGCGGCGTTGATACGATCGGCGACCGTCATCTCGTCGTCTTTCACGAACGGCTGGTCGAGAAGGACCGTCTCCTCGTACCATTTGTTGAGCTTGCCTTCGACGATCTTCTCCGCGATATCCGGCGGTTTGTTCGCGGGAACCTCGGCGCGCAGCTCCGCGCGGACGCGCGCCACTTCCTCCGCGGGAATCCCCGCGCGGTCGAGGTAGCGCGGCGACATCGCCGCGATGTGCATCGCGACGTCGCGCGCTAGCTCCCCGAACTTTGGGTTACGGGCGACGAAATCGGTTTCGCTGTTGACCTCGACGAGCACGCCGATCTTGCCGCCGGCGTGGATGTAGCTCGCGACGACGCCTTCGTTCGCGGCGCGCTCGGCCTTCTTCTCCGCCTGCGCGGCGCCACGCTCGAGCAAGAGCTGCCTGGCGCGCGCGACGTCGCCCTCCGCCTCGACGAGCGCCTTGCGGCAATCCATCATCGGGGCGTCTGTCAGCTCCCGCAGGCCCTTTATCTCCTCGGCTTTCGGTTTATACGCCATCGCTTACTGTATGGTTCCGGTTTCGACGTACGCGGGCGCCTCGCCGTACGCGTACGGCGCCGCGTAACTCTGTTCTTCGTACGCGCTCTGGGTCTCCGTTTTGCCTTCGATGATCGCGTCGGCGATCTTGCTCACCATCAGCTTGACGGCGCGAATCGCGTCGTCGTTGCCGGGAATCGGGTAATCGATCTCCTCTGGGTCGCAGTTCGTGTCGATGATGGCGATGATGGGAATCTTCAACTTACGCGCTTCGAGCACCGCGATGCGCTCTTTCTTCGGGTCGACGATGAAGAGCGCGTCGGGCAGCCGATGCATATCCTTGATGCCGCCGAGAAAGCGCTCGAGCTTGCCCATCTCTTCTTGGAGTTTCGCGACCTCTTTCTTGGGAAGACGATCGAAGTCGCCTTGGACCTTCATGTTCTCGAGCTCGCGCAGGCGATTGATGCGCTTCTGGATCGTCGCGAAGTTCGTGAGCGTACCGCCGAGCCAGCGCTGATTGACGAAGAACGTGCCGGCGCGCTCCGCCTCTTCGCGCATCACGTCTTGCGCTTGCTTCTTAGTACCGACGAAGAGAATGACTTTGCCGGCCGCGCCCATCGCCTTGACGACGGCGTACGTCTCGCGCAGCTTCTGCACGGTGAGCGCGAGATCGATGATGTAGATGCCGTTACGCTCTTGGAAGATATACGGCTTCATCTTCGGGTTCCAGCGGCGGGTCTGGTGACCGAAGTGGACTCCTGCCTCGAGGAGCTCTTTCATGCTGATGACGGACACGAGGGTTCCCTTTCTGGCCCCTGCCGCTTGCCTCCCTAGCGCGCAGCCTTTCTGTGGGGCCATAAACGCCCTTCTTCCTATAGTGAGGGCGAGATAGACAGCCGGCCAACTATACCACAGGGGCCCCGGGGCGTTCAACGGTGGGTGCGCCACGTTCAAACGGCACGCTCCAAGGTGAAAAGCCCTGCATGGGAGCGATAACGTAGGCGATCGACAACGACGATGTCGCCGGGGTCACGAGCAGCGCGAGCGAAAGGCCCGGCGACGTGCAGATCACGCGTACCTTTGGGGAAACCGGCAAGGGCGCCAAAGGGGCGGGCTACTGGGTCGTGAACGAGCCCGCTTGCGTCGGCGTGCAGCTGACTTGGGAGTCATTGAGGAACACGTAGTAGGTCCCATGCGGGAACGTCGTGCTCAAGGTGGCGCTTTCGTAGTACGGGTTGCTCAGCGTCGGCGGCGCCGAGGGAGTGGGAACCTGCCCGGCGCCGATGCGCTGGAAGAAGGCTGCCGTGCCGCGTTTCGCATGGCCGGGGTTCGGATCGTTGTTGATCAGCACTTCGAAGCTGTACGGAAAGAGCTGACTCGACGCAAAGACGACCTGCGAGAGCGCGTCGGGAACGTTCGTCGCGTTCGGGATCGGGTAGACCAGCTGCGTCACGCCGCTGAAGAGACACGATCCTTCGCCAGGAAAGGTCAGCGTGCCGCTCCCGCCGCAGCCGGCTAACGCCAATCCGACCGCCATAAAGGCGGCCGCTACCATGCTTCTCACCTCTGCAGTATACGCGATGCCACGGTTTTGGCCCTGGGAGCCTGCATCGTGGACGAGGACGTTATATCGAGCGATTCTCCGATCGGCGGTGACGATCGTCATATTCTCGACGTGCGCCTGCGCCACGAGCAGACGGTCGAAGGGATCCCGATGGATATCCGGCAGCTGGCCGACGGCTAGCACGTGATCGAGCATGACGCCGAGTGGGATTGTCTGCGAAATGCGCAGCCGCGTTCGGACGTAGGTCGCCGCTTGCATTGGTGGGCGAAGCTCCCCGCGCGCGGCCAGCAATGCGAATCGAGCAACAGCTTCATCGCGCGTATGCGCCGAACTCTTCTGGTACGTACTCGTCGAAGTCCGGCGCGATCCAGTACTCCAAGCCTTCGTCATATCCGAGCTCGCGCTTCGCCGGCCGCTCCAGCGCACGCGTCAGCTTTGCGAGCTCCTATCCGTGCAGAATGACGAGGGCGTCGCCTTCCATCCGGGCCGCGCCGACGTTTCGGCTCGTCAGATAGTGGAAGGCTTCTTCCACTTCGTCTCGATCGCACGACTGCTGCGAACCTGCGGCATGTAGAGCGGCGTCGATCATCAGCATCGCTGCGTCGATCGTCAAGCGCGGCGCCCGCGCGCGGTCGCCTTGTTCTGCGGCGGTGTACTGCGCCCTCCAGCCTTCGCGCCGAAGCAAAAACGCAATCGTCGCGATGCGCTTTGCCGCGCCGTGCGCGCGGGCCCAAAGGAAATCCGCGATACCGTCCGAGGCGTAGCCCGGCTTGAGCAGCGCCTTGACTTCGAGCGGATTCGCTCCGACGTGCAGCAGCGTCTTGAGCTCGGGCAACGCCATTGCGGTCACGTTGTGTTTCTGCAGCTCCATGAGGAACGCCATTTCATCGCCGAAATGCGGACCGACCATCACGCAGTAATCGGCGCGATACTCGTCACGGAACTTCGCGACCTCGATCGGCTGCGGTTGGATCACGTCGACCTTTGCCGTCTTGCACTCCAGGAGCACGCGGAAGCCATCGATCCCGAGAATCGCGTCCGCAACCCCGTCGGGGGCGGCGTGTTGGCCGAGATGCTGCGTGAGAAAGCCCAAGTGCGCGAACGCGTCGCAGACCGCCGCCTCGAACGCCGCCGGATCCTTCCCGCTGCCGGTCGCATCGAGGCGATCGCAGAGAGCTTGCGCCGCTTCGTCGGTCTGGGGCGGGCGCGCAGGGACGAGATCGGGCCAATCGTCCGGCGGCTCGTCGATGCGAAAGCGCCTCTGGTCGTCTTGTAGGATCGGCGGCTTGCGGCCGCGGCCGATCTCGCGTGCGATGTACTCGATGAGCGCCGAATACGCGTACGCGTACGTCGTCTGCGGCGGCACGAGATTGCGCGCCAGCGCTGCGGCAAGAATTTCGTGCGCGTTACGGAGGCGCCCGTCGCTGAGGATCTCGATTGCGGCGATGATGATGTGCCCGAGGGGCATCGGTCGGATCGAGTGCGCCACAACCGCGGCGGCACACGGGGAGACCTGCTTCCCGATCTGCGCGGTCTCTTTCGCGAAGAGATCGCCGCGCGCGCGTAGTCGCGCGGCAAAATGCTCGGCCGTGAAGATGCTCGCCCGCGGCAGATCTTCGAGCTCGGCCCACTGTACCGGCGCGCAGACGGTGAGGCCTTGCGCGCGCAGCGAGTATGGCATCGCACTGTAGTGGCCAGCGGCGTTGCTCGAAACGTGCACGTGCACGCGGCCGTCGTCGTGCGTGTTGGGCTCGGTCGAGATGAGGTCCGGATGGGTTGCGGCGGCGCGGTTTGCGACCACGTACAGCCACGCGCGCAGCGTCGCCGCGTGCGGGGCGTCGGCGAACGGAAGCCAGAGCGCGATGCCGCCTCCGCCGTCGACGATGGGGATCGCTTGCAGCTTCCAATCGGTGCGCAGAAGCTCGCGTACCGCGATCGCGGCGCGCTTGACCTGCGTGAAGTCCGCGCCCGTCGGCGCTTCCAACAGGATGCGACCGAAGCGCAGGCGGTCGTCGTCGTTCCGCATCGGCGCCCACGTGTAGTACTCGATGGCGTGCTTGGCATGGACCAGCCAGAGGAGCGCCTTAGCTTCCAGCTCGAGCGACGTAACGCGAAAGAGCCCCGGCGTGTCGAGGCCCGCAGGATGGTTTCTGTATACGATGGGCGCGCCGGCGAAGCTCGCTTCCAGCAACGGCGCGACCGCGGCATAATGCGCCAGCACGCGCGGCATCATCGGTGCGTCGCTGCTCACTCCCGTTAGCAACTCCATGCCGCTTAGTTTACCGGCTAAGCAACGATGCTCTTGGCGATTAGGCTATTCGCTGTGTAAGGAGTTCGTAAAGGCTTATGCCGCCTGGTACCCTAAACGCCGCCGAGCAACGTGGCAAGTTTTTCCCGGACGGCTTGCGTTGTCTGCGATGTGGCCGTCGCCTTGAACCGCGCGCGCCGAGCGCGCCAATCGAGCGATTTGACGTGATCGGAGAGCACCACGCCCTTTGCGCTCGGCGTGCTTCTCAATGCAACTTCAAACGGATACCCCTTTGCGCTGGCGGTGATGGGGCAAGCGAGAAGCAGCGACGTCTTCGCGTTGTACGAGGCAGGTGATAGCACGAGCGCCGGCCGGTGCCCGCGTTGCTCGCGCCCTGCTTGAGGATCGAAATCGATCCAGATCACATGGCCGGCGTCCGGAACGTAGTCTTGGCTCACCACGGTTCCTGCCCGACAGGGTTGCCGGTCTCGGTCTCGCCGTGGAGGTTCTCCGGTGTGATCGCCGCAAGGAGCGCCTCGAGGTTCGAGCGAGCCGCGGCTCTCAGGAGAAGCCCCTCTTCGGTGACCTCGACCAGAAGCGCGTCCCCTTCGCGCAGACGCGCACGAGCGAGCGCGTCTTTCGGAAGGCGGACGCCCAGGCTGTTCCCCCAGCGCGAAATCGTTACGGGCATTGCGGACGCATCGTTTTCATGTATATCCCTAGTATATACAATTGGGACTTCGGGTGCAAGACCGCGAAAAGATCGCATCGCCATGATTGTGCACGAGCGTCTTACGGCTGCGGAGCGTGACGAGCTTGAAGCGCTGATGCAGGCGCGCAATCCCGGCGGCGCGCACGGCGGCTCCATTACGTGGCTGCACGGGCTGCTGACCGCCGTTCTCTCGGGTCCGCTCGTGCCGCCTTCTCAATGGATACCCTTCGCGTTCGGCGGGCTCGAAGGCCCCGGTTGGGCGGATATCGAGCAGGCGCAGCGCGGAATGACCTTGCTCATGCGGTTTCACAACGAGGTCGCCGCGGATCTGCAATCGGAAGATAACTTTCGCATCATGATCGACCGCGTCGGCGAACCGCCGGACACCGTCGACTATGCCGACGATTGGTGCGCGGGCTACATGGATTGGGTCGGCGAACACATGGACGACTGGACCAACGCGACGGAGAGCGCCGAGATCACGAAGTGCTTCACGCCGATTCTCGATCTGTGCGAACCCGACGAAGACGACGTCCTCGATCCGGTGCGCCAGCCGAAGCGCTATCGCAGGGCGCTCGATGCGCTTGCCGACTGCGCTCTCGATATTTACGACTGGTGGCAGGCGTACCTCGCATCTCATCGCGCACCCGCAGCGCCGATACGACGCACGGCCGTCAAAGTGCGGGCAAACGATCCTTGTCCTTGCGGTAGCGCAAAAAAGTATAAGCGCTGCTGCTCGCCGCTGCGGCCGCTAGAATAACGGCTCACAACGGCTCGTGGCATGCAAACTCGTTGAGCTCGATGACGAACGGGTAGATCGCCGCATGGGTCGAGGCCACACGATCGATGTCGTCCTCGTAAATCAGGAGAAGTCCGCGGTCACGCCCTAAAGCGTCAACTCATCCTCCCGCTGCTACCGTTGCCGCGCCGCCGCTACTTGTTAGACGGGTCATCTCGCGTCACTCGAATCGCGGATTCAGCGCCTTTCGGAGTGTAAGAAGTCGAAGGGTCGGCGTTAGCCGACCCTCCATTCTAGTTCTCTTCTTGCGTGAAGTCTTGCCCTTCATGGAACGGAGTTTCTTCATCACCTTCGAACGCGGGTGACTCTTCCTCGGGCTCGACTTCCTCTTCTTCCTCGAGCTCGTAGCCTTGAACCCCCTCGTCTTCGTCGGTGTGCTTTAACTCGGTCTCGCCTTCTTCGAAGGCTTCGTCAATCGCGGGCGTGCGCGCGGGCGGCGGTGCGGGAATCGGTTTCGCGATGTCGATCGGCTTGCTGTCGTCGATCTCTTCCTCTTCTTCCTCTTCCTCGACCACGTCGGGCACCTCGCCGGCTTCCGCGATCGCTTCCGCGGCGGCGACCGTGGTTTGCGAGATGCGCAGGTCTTCCTCGCCCATCAGCAAGCCGAACTCTTCGCGCTCGCGTTCCGTCAGGTCGTCGCCCAGGATCTTGACCTCGACCTCTTCGCGGTTCTCCGTGAGCACCTTGACGTCGAGCGCGAGCGACTGCAGCTCCTTGATGAGCACCTTGAACGACTCCGGAACGCCCGGCTCCATCACGTTCTCGCCCTTGACGATCGCTTCGTACGTCTTAACGCGACCGATGACGTCGTCGGACTTCACCGTGAGCAGCTCTTGCAGCGTGTACGCGGCGCCGTAAGCTTCCAGCGCCCAGACTTCCATTTCGCCGAAGCGCTGGCCGCCGAACTGCGCCTTGCCGCCGAGCGGCTGTTGCGTGATCATCGAGTACGGGCCCGTCGAGCGCGCGTGGATCTTGTCGTCGACGAGATGCGCGAGCTTGAGCATGTAGATCATGCCGACGGTCACGGGGCGGCTGAAACGGTCGCCGGTGCGGCCGTCGCGCAGCCACGTCTTGCCGTCTTGCGGCAAGCCCGCGTCCTGCAGCCACTCGGAGATATCCTCGGCGTGCGCGCCGTCGAAGACCGGCGTCGCGACGTGCATGCCGAGCATGTGCGCGGCCCACCCGAGATGCGTCTCGAGAATCTGTCCGAGGTTCATACGCGAGGGCACGCCGAGCGGATTGAGCACGATGTCGACCGGCGACCCATCCTCCATGTACGGCATGTCCTCTTCGGGCAGCACTTTGGCGATGACGCCCTTGTTGCCGTGGCGGCCCGCCATCTTATCGCCTTGGAGAATCTTGCGCTTCTGCGCGACGTAGACGCGCACCAAGTGGTTCACGCCGGGTGAGAGCTCGTCGCCGTTCTCGCGCGAGAAAACCTTGACGTCGATGATCTTGCCCTTCTCGCCGTGCGGTACTTTCAAGCTCGTGTCGCGGACTTCGCGCGACTTCTCGCCGAAGATCGCGCGCAGGAGCCGTTCCTCGGCCGTAAGCTCGGTCTCGCCTTTGGGCGTCACTTTGCCGACGAGGATATCTTCCGGGCGCACCTCCGCGCCGATGCGGATGATGCCACGCTCGTCGAGATCCTTGAGGGCGTCCTCACCGACGTTGGGAATGTCGCGCGTGATCTCTTCGGGCCCGAGCTTCGTGTCGCGCGCTTCGCACTCGTACTCCTCGATGTGGATCGAGGTGAAGCGATCTTCCTTGACCATGCGCTCGCTGATGAGAATGGCGTCTTCGTAGTTGTAGCCTTCCCACGGCATGAACGCGACGAGCACGTTCTGCCCCAGCGCGAGCTCGCCCTGATCCGAGGAGGGACCATCGGCGATCACCTGACCGGGCACGACCTTGTCGCCGATGCTCACGATCGGGCTCTGGTTGATGCACGTACCGGCGTTGGAGCGCACGAACTTAAGCAGCTCGAAGCTCTTCTCGTCGCCGTCGTCGGTGCGTAGCACGATCGCCTTGGCGTCGACGCTCGTGACGGTTCCCTTGACGTCGGAGACGACGAGGGAGCCGGAGTCCTTGGCGGCACGGTACTCCATGCCCGTGCCGACGATCGGCGCGCTGCTCTTGAGCAGCGGCACGGCTTGCCGCTGCATGTTCGCGCCCATGAGCGCGCGGTTCGCGTCGTCGTGCTCGAGGAACGGAATGAGCGCCGTGGCGATCGAGACGATCTGCTTGGGCGAGACGTCCATCAGCTGCACGCGCGAGGCGGGCTCTTCGATGTACTCCTCGACGTAGCGGCAGATGACCGTGTCGGCCGTGATGCGGCCGCCCTTGGGATCGACCGGCGTGTTCGCTTGACCGATGATGAACTCGTCCTCGCGATCGGCCGTGAGGTAGACGATGTCGCTCGTCACGATGCCATTGCGCACGACGCGGTACGGCGTCTCGAGGAAGCCGAACCGGTTGACGCGCGCGTACGTCGCGAGCGAGCCGATGAGCCCGATGTTCGGGCCTTCGGGCGTCTCGATCGGGCAGATGCGCCCGTAGTGCGAGTGGTGGACGTCGCGCACTTCGAAGCCGGCGCGTTCGCGCGAGAGGCCGCCCGGCCCGAGGGCCGAGAGGCGACGCTTGTGCGTGAGCTCGGCAAGCGAGTTCGTCTGGTCCATGAACTGCGAGAGCTGCGAGGAGCCGAAAAACTCTTTGATCGCGGCGACGACCGGGCGGATATTTATGAGCGCCTGCGGCGTCACCGTTTCGATGTCTTGCACGGTCATGCGCTCGCGCACCACGCGCTCGAGGCGCAAGAGGCCGACGCGGAACTGGTTCTGCAAGAGCTCGCCGACCGAGCGCACGCGGCGGTTGCCGAGGTGATCGATGTCGTCCTTGCGTATCGCTCCGGTCGCGACGCGGACGAGGCGGCGGATGACCGCGATCATGTCCGCGCGCGTCAGGCAGCGCGTATCGCCCGAAGGCTCCTGCAGGCCCGCGCCCTCGTACTCGTCGATCGCGACGTACGGACGCTCCGCGCGCTCCTCGACGTTCGGGTTGGGAATCTGGTAGTGGAACTTGCCGCTGAGCTTGTAGCGGCCGACGCCCGCGAGATCGTAGCGCTTCTCATCGAAGAAGAGCGACTCGAGGAGCTTCTCCGCGTTGTCGGCGTTCTCGGGCTCGCCCGGACGCAGTTTCTTGTAGATCTCCTTGAGCGCTTCTTCGCGCGTGGCGATCTCGGCGTCTTTGACGAGTGAGTTCAAGACGAAGTTGTCGGGCTCGCGATCCGGGAAGAGCTTCTCGAAGAGCGCGCGCATATCGCGCTCGCGGCCCTTGGTCTCCTCGTCCTTCTTCGAGGACTTCGCCGGCACGGCGGGCAGCGCGTTGACGTCGACGGGGCGCTTCTTGGGATAGAGATCGGTGAAGAGCTTCAGAATCGCTTCGTCGCTCGCCCAATCGGCATCCAAGTCCGGGCGCGCGAGCGCGCGGATGAAGGTGGAGACGTAGATCTTGCGATTCTTGTCGATGCGGACGCCGATCGTGCCGTCGGTCTCATCGTTCTTCGTTCCGTTGTCGGTCTCGAACTCGATCCAGGCGCCGCGGTTCGGAATCACGGTTGCGTTGTACGTTGGGCGCGCGTTCGTGTCGACGTCTTGGCTGTAGTAGACGCCGGGCGAGCGAACGAGCTGGCTCACGATCACGCGCTCCGCGCCGTTGATCATGAACGTGCCCTTGTCGGTCATGAGCGGGAAATCGCCCATGAAGATCTCTTGGTCCGGGATGCCTTTGATCTCGCCCGACTCTGCCGTGATCAGGCGGACGCGCACGCGCAGGGGGGCGCTGTACGTCATATCGCGCTCGCGGCACTCTTCAATAGAGTACTTCGGCTCGCCCAGTGAGTGCTCGCCGAACTCGAGGATCAGGTTGCCGGTGAAGTCTTTGATGGGCGAGATCGAGGCGAAGGCCTCACCCAGCCCCTCGGTCTTGAACCAGTCGAAGCTCGCCTTCTGCAGCTCGATGAGGTTCGGGATATCGAGGACGTCGTGGATCTTCGCAAAGCTATGCCGCTCCCGCTTGGACCCCGGCTCGGGGGGAACCGCGACCGTGAACGCTCCGGTCGGCATGGGGAACGTGGTCGGCATCGGCTTCGAAGGGCGCTCCCCTCCACTCTGCGGGCGTGCGCCAGCCCGCTTCGACCTGCTCTTCGTCCCACCGCCGTTGGAAGCTGTGGACTTCGGAGCCGCCGTTTTTGCCATCTACGATCCTTTTCTCAAGCCTGAAAGAACCTATGAACCCGCGTGCACGCCAAAAAGGACAAGGTCGACCGGCCGGCCCGGACGCACTCGTCCTGAAATCGGTTGTGGGATCACCCGCTCTGGGGCATAGGAGGACATCATACCGCCGGTGCCGGGGAGCGTCAACCGCTAGCGCGCCGCTATCTTGCGCTTTTCGCTAACTTTGTGGTACAAAGTTAGCGATGCTTGCATTACTGCAGCGGCCGAGCGCGTTCGTTCCGCTGCTGATCTCGGCGGGCTTCCTCACCGCGTTCGCGATCGGGATCGTCGGCGGTACGCTCGTACGCCAGCCCGACGAGGGCACCGGCGCGCACCTGTTCCAGATCCTAATGCCGCTGCAGGTTCTCATCATCGTCCTTTTCGCGGCGACGTGGCTGCCGAAGCGGCCTCTGCCGGCGCTCGGGGTGTTGGCGCTGCAGGGTTGCGGCCTGATCGCGGTTCTCGCGATCGTCTACTTTCGGCATCTCTAGGAGTCTGTCGGGCTCGAAGACGAGGCTCGCCGAACGGCCACCGCCCTTCGCCTGCCGTGCTAACGCGCAGCGCTCGGGGTGACCCGGGGGCGGGCACCGAAGACCCACGCGGATGATGCAGACGGGGCTCGTTCCCTTAGATGAGTTCGTGTCGGCCGTGCTCGGCTTCGCCGATTACGGTTTTGCCACCGAACCGATGATGCGCTTGCTGACGGAAGTCAGGATTCGCGACGCGGACGTGGCGCGCTACGTCAACGTCGACCCGTCCGGCGAGTACACGCGCACGCTGATCCACCGCACGCCTGAGGTCGAAGTGCTCGCGCTGCACTGGCCAACGGCAAGCTCGACGCCGATTCACGACCATGCCGGGCAGCGCTGCTGGATGGTCGCGCACTCCGGCGTCTTCGTCGTCGAGGATTACCGGCAGATCGGCGGCACGCGCGCGCCCGGTCACGCCGTCGTGGAGCGCGTCGCAACGACGCCGGGCGTCACCGTCGGCATGCCGGATTTTCGCTTCGAGCGCGAGCGCGACATCCATCGCGTGAGCGTCTCGCCGCAGTGCGATGGTGCGATTTCGATTCACGTCTACGTCCGGCCGTACACGTCGTGCTTGATCTTCGACGAAGCCGCGCGCGAAGCGCGGGAGATGCGCGTCGATACCTTTAACGCTCCCTTTTAGTGCATCGCATCTCGCGCTCGTTCGCCGGTGAGACGGCCTTTGCGCCGTTTGCGCCGCTTCACGTAACCCTGCTCGCGTCGCCGCGCCGAACCGTCGAGGCGGGCGGCACGCTCTCGCTCACGCTCGTCCTGATCAATTGCTCTTCCGAGACGGTCCGCGACGTCAACCTCGCCGTACCGGTGCCTTTCGGAACCTCGTTCGTCGAGCGCACCCTCTTTCACAACGCGGTGCGCATCGACGGTGCCAGGTTCTTCGGCGAGGGATGCGAGATCGCGCGGCTCGAGCCGGCGGCGCGCACGGCGTTCATCTGGAAGCTACGCGTCGAAGCGGGCGAAGAGCCAATTCGCATCGTTCCGCAGATATGGGCCGGGACGACGCGCGCGCTCGGAACCGAGCCGATCCACGTTTCGCGCCAGACGAATTGCCTCGAGCACGAGGCGGCGTCATCGTACCGCGAGTTCGCGCGCGCCGCCCGCGGTTACTTCGAGTACATCTTTCGGCGTCCGGCGCCGGCGTCGCTTCGGCAGGCTCTCTTCGCGTGCGCCCTCGCGTGCGCGGTCGATGGCGCGGGCGGGGATGACGGCTTGGCGCGTCAGGCGCAGGCGCTGAACCGGCTCGCGCGCGCGGCGCGGGGCCAGGATATCTCCGAGGAGCAGACCGGGTTCCTCATGGAGCTGCGCGGCTTGCGCGACGCGCGCATCGCCGCCGCGACGCTCGAAGGGTTACGTGCGTTCGCTGCGCTCGACGCTGCCGCTCGGGATCTCGCCGAGGATGATGGCGTTGGCGACACGTTCCCCCTCGCGTAGCTCGGAGCGCAGCACCGAAACGCCCTGCGGCGCCTCGATTCCCAGTTTGACGACGTTGTGCTTGATCTCGATCACGACGATGCGAATGTCGTCGCCGATGTAAATCGACTCGCGCACCTTTCGATTCAGACAGAGCATCGTGGCGGGCCCTCCTGGCACTCACTCCCCTGGTTTTCGCGCTTCCCCGGCACCTAGCGCGCTCCCCCCATACGAAGGGCCTATTGGCGGTGCGTCAGAGGGCGGATTCCGACGCAGCGGGACGCCGCGTCCGCAGGCGCTGCTGAGCGAGCGCCGCGGCGCCCGCAGCGAAGAGATCCCCGCAGGCATCGAAACGCGCGGGCCAGCTCTCTGCGGTGCAGACGACGGGCGCGCGCAACGATTTGAGTTCGTCCCAAGTCACCGGGGTGCAGACGGGCAGGGCCGGCGTTCCGCGCAGGCTGTAGGGCAGCGGGCTGTACTGCCCGGCGGCATTCGTCGAGGCGTCGAGACGGACGCGTTTCTCGGATGGAAGCGCGCCGCTGCAGAGCAGCCGCGGGTGAAGCGCTGCGGCGCGCGCGCAGAGACGCTGCAGACGCGCCCGCACCTTCGTGGCGAGCGGCGCGTCGAGCAGGGGTAGCCAGAGAGCGATGCCGCCGGTGCCGTCGAGCAACGGAATCGCGTCGCAGTCCGCGGCGGTGCGTAGCTGCTCGCGCATCACGAGTGCGGCCTCTTTCATCTGCGCGAAGCCGCGGTCCGCGCGAGGCGGCTCCAAGAGGATGCGTCCGAAGCGCAGGCGTTCTGGCTCGCCGGGCAGCGGAGCCCAGCTGTGAAACTCGACCGCGTACTCGCGCTGCACGAGCCAATCGATACGAGCGGTCGAGAGGCACAGCTGCGTGACGCGAAAACGCGGCGGCGCGTGAAAGCCACGCGGGAAGTCCGCAAATACAATCGGAGACCCGGCAAAGCTCGCGTCCAGCAGCGTCGCGCAGCTCGCATAATGGGCGAGGACGCGCGGAACGACCGCCGGCTGATTGCTCCCGGGCGGCATGCTTGGATTATCGGCAGGGCAAGCGTGAAGCTTTAGGGCGTCCTTCGACTCGCCGCTGCGCGGCGGCAGGGTAACGAGTCGAAGATCAGGTTGACGCGAGGGACAAGGGGTTGTTCAGGGTGTAGCAGAGCACGTCGACGGCGCGGCCGCGCAGCAAGGCCCCGTGCTTCAAGCGCCCGTCCTCGCGAAAACCGATGCGTGCGAGAAGCGCGCGCGAGCGTTCGTTCTCCGGCAGACAGTACGCGCGTACGCGGCGCAGGCGCGCCCGCTGAAAGGCCGCGTCGACCAGCGCGCGCACCGCTTCGGTCGCGTAGCCGCGGCCGCGATACTCCTGGAGTAGGCTGTAGCCGATCTCTCCATTATCTGAAGTGCCCTCGGCCACGCGCAACGAGACCCAGCCCAGGAGACTTCCGTCCTCGACGCGCTCGATCAGCCATTCGTAGCGGCCCGGGCCGTTCAATCCGGGGTGCCGCGTGTGCGCGGAGACGAGGCCGACGAACTGCGAGCGCGCCATCGTCGGCAAATCCTGATAGGTGCGCAACTCGGGCGTCTGCATCAAGTGCCAGAGCGTCTCGGCGTTGGAGGCCCCGACGGGCGCGAGGTACAGGCGCGGACTCGAGATGGTCTTGTCGTCGCGGGTCATCGGTGGGATGGGAGTGCGCCATGAATCTCGTCACCGCCTACCACGCGAGCGCGCCGGCGCAGGTCGATTTCGCCGGCACCGTCGAGGGCCCGCCGCACTTCTTCTACGGACGCCGCAGCCATGCCGAGCACGAGTCGTTTTGGGTGCGCAGCGCCGCCGGTCCGATCGAGGTGATCGACAACGTGAACCTCGCGCCGCCGATTGCGGTGCGACGCGGCGACAGCGTCGAGGTCGCGGGCGTCATGGTACACGATCCAGGCCATATACCCCGCGTTCATTGGACGCACCACGATCCGGGCGGAGGCCATCCGGGTGGGTTCATCCGGTGGCGCGGGAGGCTCTATGCGTAGAACGGAGCGGAGTGCGTGGGACGGAGCGCTTCATCAGCGCGCTCATGCGCTACGCAACGAGATCGCGAAGCGCGGTACGCCGTTCGCGGTCCGGCTCGTCGGCGCGAACGCCTCGCTGCGTCGCGCGATGGAGATCCTTCAGGTGGATGAGTTCGTCGAGTATTGGGACTCACTCTGTGCAGCGCGAAGCTCCGGAATCGTCACGAAGCCGTAGCCCCGGCGCTTGAGCGCCTCGACGATCAGGCGGGTCGCACTCGCCGCCGCGCTGCGATCGCAGTCGCTGGCCGGAACGCGCGCACGGCCGCAGAGCAGTCCGCGATTGCCGTCGTGTAAGACGATGATCGAGCCGTTGCGCACGTAGCGCAAGACGCGCTGCGCGACGACCTGCGGCGGCGGATTCTGCCAATCGCGCGGGAGCGGTACGGACCACATCACCGGCGTGTAACCGAGCCTGCGCGCCTGCGCCAAGACGAGCCAGTCGCGCGCGCCGAAGGGCGGGCGCATGAGCGTCGTGCGCGTCCCCGTCGCGCGCGCGATCGCGTCGTTCGTGCGCTCCAGCGAGCGCGCGATCTGCGCGGGATCCATGACGATCAGGTGCGCGTGATCCCACGTGTGGTCACCGATCGCGTCGCCGTCGCGCGCTTCCCGGCGCAGGATAGCGGGGTACGCCGCCGCTGCGCGGCCGACGACGAAGAACGTCGCGCGCACGTGCTCGCGTTCGAGCACGTCGAGGATGCGATTCGTGTATGGCGGATTCGGCCCGTCGTCGAACGTCAGCGCGACGACGTGGCGATCGGGCGGCCCGCTGACGACGGTTGCGCCGAAGAGTTGGCTCGCGGGGCTCTCTGCGTACTCGTATGCGCCGAAGAGCAGCAACGCGACAACGGTCAGCGCGACCGCGCCGAATGCCGTTCTTCTCACAGGTGCGCCTTCGCGCGGGCTCGCGCGATCTCGGCGCGGAACTGCGGCGGGCCGAAGCTGCGAAAGTCACCGACGATCTGCTCGTAACGCGGATCGCGGATGCTCGTGCCTTGCAGCTGGAGGATATTCGGCAGCGGTCCCTTCGGCGAGAGATGCAGGTGGAACTCGCGCCCGGCGCTCGTCGCCCAGTAGTGCGGGTCGGTAAAGGTCACCGTATGCGCGCCGTGCTGGTACGTTTCGGTTTGGCGTACCGTCAGTGCGTACGTCACCGCGGTGTCGCCGCGCGCGGGCCTGCTCGGGACATCCCAGATGCCGTCGCTCTGGAGCCGCCCGAGAAAGAAGCTCACTTCGTACGTCGCGTGCGGCGGCGCCTCGATCGTAACGCGCTCGCGCGTACGCGGCCCGTCGGCGCGCACGATCGTGTAGCTATAACTCGAAGCGCCGTTGTTGTCGCGCACGGCGTAGGTCTCGCTGTAGATCGGCGGATGGTCGTAGCGAATGTCGAGCGAGGCGTAGACGTCGCTCGGCGCGTTCTTCACGCTCGCAACCGTCGTAATGCGCCCGAACTCTCGCGGCGCCACGAAGCGCAACGTCAGGCCGATCGCAACGATGGCGAAGATCACGATGACGAGGCCGATCGGAAAGCGCCGGCTCACATCATGCTCGCTTCTTCGTCCGCGCGCGCCTTTGCGTCGAGCACTTGATTGACGAGCCGATCCGCGAGCTTGTTCTTCGCGCGCGGAACGTGCGCGACGTCGACGTGCTCGAAGTTCTTCAAAAGCGCGAGCGCACGCCGGTGCAGCGGTTTCAGATCGGCGTTCTTCACGCGATACTCGCCGAGCAACTGCTTGACCACGAGCTCGGAATCGAGGCGCACGGCAAGCGTCCGAATGCCGCGGCGCACCGCGGCTTCGAGGCCGATGCAGAGCGCCGTCCACTCGGCGACGTTGTTCGTCGCGCGGCCGAGGTAGTGCCCTACCTCATCGAGGATCTCGCCTTGCGGCCCAACGAGCACGGCCCCGCTTGCTGCGGGGCCGGGATTACCACGTGCGCCGCCGTCGGCGAAGAGCGTAGCCTCCACAGCAGCCTCTTCCCGAGCGTGTGGACGCCTGCCTTTTTGGGGTAGAATGGGATCCATGAGACGCATCAAACTTCACACGTTGGCAATCGCGCTGGCCGCAGCGGCGCTGCTCTTCGTGCCGCAGGCCGCCCTCGCGGCGAACGTTTTCTACGGCGAGGTCGTGCACGTTTCGACCACCAATGTCAAGGTTCGCAATCCACACAACGGTCAAATTCTCAGCTTCGAGCTCGTTCCGCACTTTTACCAGCTCTTCTCCGATGACGGAAAGACGACGTATCAGATGACGTACCTGCGCCCGGGGCGCTACGTCGCCGTCATCTACGATCAGAAGGCGTTCGGCATGCGCCACGCCGACAAGATCTACATCATGAACAACGCAAACGAACGGCTTCGCAGGGTCGGCGGCTCTTAGAGCACGCCGCGCACGCGGAAAAACTCGAGAACTAGCGCGAGCGCCTGACGAGAGGCGCTCTCGTTGTATGTAGGGCGCTCGTCGCAGTTGAAGCCGTGATCGGCTTTCGCGAAAACGACTTGCTCGTGGTCGGTGCCGGCTGCGCTTAGCGCGTCGGCGACCGCGCGATACTGCTCCGGCAAAATGTGTTTGTCGAGGCCGCCCCAGAACATGAGCAGCGGCCCGTGCTGATCGGTCGCGCGGTCGAGCAGATCGGGTGCAATGCCGCCGCCGTAATACGAGACCGCGGCCGCGAGCGGAAGGTCGGCGTTGGCAAGGTACGCGCAGCGGCCACCCATGCAGTAGCCGACGGCAGCGATGCGCGCCGGCGCGATCTGCGCGTCGCCCGCGAGCCACTCGTAGGCGGCACGCATGTCCGCGGCAAGGCCGCGCGGCGTCAAGGCGCCCATATGTTCGCGGACGGAATCGAAATCGGTGTACGCGGCTTCGAACCCAGCGGGCGCCGTGCGGTGAAAGAGCTCGGGCGCGATCGCGGTGAAGCCGAGGTCGGCGTACCGCCGCGCGACGTTGCGGATGTGGCCGTTGACGCCGAAGGCCTCTTGCAAGACGAGCAGGCCCGCACCAACCTTGCCTGCCGAACGCTCCACGACGGCCTCCATCGTCGAGCCGTCGGTAACTTTTAATCGTATGCGTTCCACGAACTCACGCTATCACAGCAAACTCTATGCGAGCAAGCGTACAAGCAAGACATGAACCTCAAGACTTTTGCTCTTCTTCTTACCCTTGGCTTTGCGCCGGCGCTCGTCGCCGCGCAGACCTCGAATCCACCCCCGCCCGCACCCTCCGCGGTCCCGGCGGCGGCGCCGATGCGGATGTCGCCGCAGCTCATGCAGGAGCACATGGCGGCGTTTCGCCGGTTTCACCAACAGGCCGAGAACATCCATCGCGCAACCCGCGCGAAGATGCTTGCGGCGCTGACGCCCGCGCATCGCGCGTTCGTCGGCCGCGTTCTCGGGCTGCTCGCGATAGCGACGACGCCGAACCGGCGCAGTGCCGTCCAGCAGGTCGACGCAGTTCTCACAGCCTCCGAAAAAGACGCGATCCTCGCCGCACAGCGCTCCGAGATGGAGCAGATGCACGCTCAGATGCAGCAGATGCGAACGCAAATGCAGCAGATGCGCGCGCAGATGCAGTCGCAAACGGGCACGGCACGCGGGAGCGTCATCGCCATGCACGCCGGCGAGATGGGCGAACACGAGCACGGGCGTCACGCACCCGATGCCGGCGCAGCGCTCCTACGCGGCTTGCTTCCCGGTCACGCGCAGATGATGGGCATGATGATGATGCATCATCGGGGACCGCGGTAGCCGCAACCACGCGCGAAAGGCCTTACGGCTCCCTGCCGAAGGCCTTTCGCAGTTCTCCTTTCGCGCGCTCGAGCGTCTGCAGTCGGCTCTCGCTCAACTTCTTGCCCGCACGGTTGATGTAGAAGTTCAGCATCGACATCGCCGATTGGTACGCGCTGCCCTTTCGCCGCGTGCTCTGCTCCGCCGATGATTTCAACGATTGCGCAATCGCCTTCGCGCTGCGCTTCTTGAAGACGTCCGGCTCGAGGTCGAGCGCGCTGCTGCGCTCGGTGACGTTCTGCGACCAGCGTTTGGTTGCCATATCTTCTCTCTTCCCACGTTCGAATGCGATGAGACGCAGGCGCAGCGACGCGGGCGACACGCCACGCGGTTTGCCGTCGGCGCCGACGACGCGCTGCGCGGGGACGAAGAGCGCGTGCTGCGTTCTTCCCACCGCGCGCGCGACGCCGCGGTGGGAGAGCGGTCTGCCAACGGCACGGGCGACGTCCGCGTAGGAGACGAACTCGCCGAACGCGAGGCTCGCGACTTGGCGCCAGACCTGGCATTCGAACGGCGTCCCCTCGAAGGCGAGCGGCAGCGTGAACCGCTCGAGCTTTCCTTTGAAATAGGCAGCGACTTGGCGAGCGACCTCACGCGCGAGCCTTTCCTTGCCGGGAGCGCGAGCGGCGAGCGTTTTGCGGTGGCGCGCGAAGCGGCTGGAGATCACCCGGCCACCGGCGACGTCGACGAGCAGGTCGACGCCGAGCGGCGTCGCGATGCGCAGGAGCGTCGCCCGAGGATAACGCTTCATCGCCGTCATATTAAGGCAATATTATGGAAGCACCCGCTCGGCTTCGCAACGTGGGGCATTTCATCGCTGGCCGAGATGCCGGCGACGATGCATCACGTTTCGGCGATATTTACGATCCAGCGCGCGGGCAGGTTCAAGCGCGCGTCACATTTGCCGACGAGGCAACGGTCGACGCCGCCGTGCGTGCGGCCGCGGACGTCTTTCCGAAGTGGAGCCGCACGCCCCTCGGCAAGCGTACCGAAGTGCTCTTTGCCTTTCGTGAGCGCGTGCGCGCGCACGCCGACGAACTCGCGCGCATCGTTTCGAGCGAGCACGGCAAGATCGTTACCGACGCCGCCGGCGAGATTACGCGCGCGCTGGAGGTCATCGATTTCGCTTGCGGCTTGCCGCAGTTGCTCAAAGGCGAGCTTAGCGAGAACGTCTCGACCAACGTCGACACCTACTCGCTGCGCCAGCCCGTCGGCGTCTGCGTCGGCATCACCCCGTTCAACTTCCCGATGATGGTGCCGATTTGGATGCTCGCGCCCGCGCTCGCAGCCGGCAATACTTTCGTGCTCAAGCCCTCCGAGCGCGACCCCTCGGCTTCGCTGCTCATCGCGAAGCTGCTGCAGGAGTCGGGTTTGCCCGACGGCGCGCTCAACGTCGTGCACGGCGACAAGGCTGCCGTCGACGCGCTGCTCGCGCATCCGCGCGTCAATGCCGTCTCCTTCGTCGGATCGACGCCGATTGCGCGCTACATCTACGAGACCGCCGCGAAGAACGGCAAACGCGTGCAGGCGCTCGGCGGAGCGAAGAATCATCTCGTCGTCATGCCCGATGCGGATCTCGATGCCGCCGCGGACGCGCTCGTCTCGAGTGGATACGGCTCGGCGGGGCAGCGCTGCATGGCGATCTCCGCAAGCGTTACCGTCGGCGACTGCGCTAAGCCGCTGCTCCAACGCGTTCTCGAACGCATCGACAAGCTCAAGGTCGGCGCCGGGCACGACGCAGGCAACGATATGGGGCCGGTCGTGACGCCCGCGGCGCGCGATCGCATTCTCTCGTACATCGACAGCGGCGTGAAAGAAGGCGCGGCGCTTCTCGCCGACGGGCGTACCCTGCGCGTCTCGGGGTACGAAGATGGTTTCTTCATCGGGCCGACGCTCTTCGACAACGCGACGCCCGCGATGTCGATCTATCGCGACGAGATCTTTGGGCCCGTGCTCGTCAACGTCCGCGCGGGATCGCTCGACGATGCGCTCGCGATCGTCAACGCGAATCCATACGGCAACGGCACGTCCATTTTTACGCGCAGCGGAGGCGCCGCCCGGCTCTTTCAAAGCGAGGTGCAGGCCGGCATGGTCGGCATCAACGTGCCGATCCCGGTGCCCGTCGGCTACTATTCGTTCGGCGGCTGGAAATCGTCGCTGTTCGGCGATCTGCACGTGTACGGCCCCGACGCGTTTCGCTTCTACACGCGCGGCAAGGTCGTCACGAGCCGCTGGCACGAGAGCAATGCCGGCGTGAACCTCGGCTTTCCGACGCACAAGTAATGTAGATGGCAGGGGATTTTCCCGGGAAACCGATTCACAAGGAGCTGTCGCACCTCGAGGTTTCGATCGAGGCGAATCGGTGTCTCTACTGCTACGACGCGCCCTGCACGCGCGCGTGCCCGACGCACATCGACATTCCGCGCTTCATCGCGCAAATCGCCGATGGAAACGTCACGGGCAGCGCGCGCACGATTCTCGAGGCGAATCCTCTCGGCGCGTCCTGCGCGCGCGTCTGCCCCGTTGAAGAGCTGTGCGAGGGTGCGTGCGTGTACAACACCGAGAGCGACACGCCGATACGCATCGGCGATCTGCAGCGCTACTCTACCGACGTCGTGCGCGAAGCCGGCACGCGCATCTTCGACGCCGGCGCGCCGACGGGCAAGCGCGTCGCGATCGTCGGCGGCGGCCCCGCGGGTCTTGCTGCCGCGCGCGATCTGCGCCGGTACGGCCACGCGGTTACGATCTTCGAAGCGCGCAAGCAACTCGGCGGATTGAACACGTTTGGCATCGTGCCTTTTCGGCTCTCAACGGACGTCGCGCTGTGGGAAGCGCAGCAGGTGATCGAGCTCGGGTGCGACGTTCGCACGAACGCGCGCGTCGGCGACGACGTATCGGCGGCAGCGCTCGTGGCGGAATACGACGCGGTGATCCTCGCGTGCGGCATGGGTGACGTGCCGCAGCTGCGCATTCCCGGCCAAGAGTACGCGCGGGACGCGCTCGCTTTCATCGAGCGCGCGAAGACCACTGGCGATGCTCCGGGATTGGGCAATCGCGTCGCGGTGATCGGTGCGGGGAATACCGCGATCGACGCGCTCACGTGCGCGAAACGGCTCGGCGCGGAGCAGGTTACGATGTACTACCGCCGCGGCGAAGCGGAGATGCCCGCGTACGAGTTCGAGTACGACTTTGCCAAGGAAGAGGGCATCGAGTTTCGCTTTCACTGTGCGCCCGTGCGCGTGATCGCCGAGGGCGGAAGCGTCGTCGGGTTAGAGCTCGCGCGCACGAACGCCGAAGGCTCCTTCGTCGCGCCGTGCGATACCGTCATCAGTGCGATCGGGCAGAACCGCCTGCTCGACGCCATCGACGCACTCGGCGTCGCGCACGACAACGGCGTCGTTCGCGTCGACGATGCGCTGCGCACGACGCGCGAGGGCGTCTTTGCGGCGGGCGATTGCATCTTCGCAAAGGGCGTGCGCGAAGCGATGGTGGTGGAAGCGGCCGAACAAGGGAAGATCGTGGCGCGCTCGGTGCACGAGTATCTCGGCGTCCTGCGTACGACCGTCGAAGCGCCGGGGTGAGGAACGACAATGGCTGATTTACGCAGTAACCTGGCCGGGATTCGCAGCCCGAATCCATTTTGGCTCGCGTCGGCACCGCCGACGAACAGCGGCTATCAGGTGCAGCGTGCCTTCGAGCAAGGGTGGGGCGGGGCGGTTTGGAAGACGCTCGGCACGCCGATCGTCAACGTGACGTCACGCTTCGCGGGCCTCAACTACCGCGAGCACCGCATGGTCGGCATGAACAACATCGAGCTCATCACCGATCGGCCGTTGGATGACAATCTCAAAGAGATCGCGGAGTGCAAGAAAGCGTTTCCCGATCGCGCGATCGTCGCGTCGCTGATGGAGGTCTGCGAGCAGCAGCCGTGGCACGAGCTCGTGAAGCGCGTGCAAGAGGTCGACATCGACGGCTTCGAACTCAACTTCGGATGCCCGCACGGCATGAGCGAACGCGGCATGGGTGCCGCAGTCGGGCAACATCCCGATCTCATCGAGCGCGTGACGACGTACGTCAAGGAGGCCGCCCGCGTTCCCGTCATCGTCAAGCTCACGCCGAACGTCACCGACGTTCGCTTTCCCGCACGCGGCGCTTCGCGTGGCGGCGCCGACGCGATCAGCCTCATCAACACGATCAACAGCGTCATGGGCGTCGATCTCGAGTCATGGAAGCCGATCCCGCACGTCGACGGCAAGAGCTCGCACGGCGGGTACTGCGGACCGGCGGTCAAGCCGATCGCGCTCAACATGGTCAGCGACTGCGCGCGCGACCCAGAGGTCGGGATTCCGATCTCGGGAATCGGCGGCGTCGAGACGTGGCGCGATGCGGTCGAGTTTCTCCTCTTGGGCGCAACGAACGTTCAGGTGTGCACCGCGGTCATGCATTCCGGATTTCGCATCGTGCGCGAAATGATCGACGGCTTGAACGACTACCTCGATGCAAAAGGCATGGCGTCGGTGCGCGAGCTCGTCGGGAAGTCGCGTGACACCATCACCACCTGGGAAAATCTCAATCTCAACTATAAGATCGTCGCCGAGGTCGACCAGTCGCGGTGCATCCACTGCAATAAGTGTTACATCGCCTGCGAGGATGCGGCACACCAATGCATCGATCGCGTCGCCAGTGGCACCAACGGCACCTACGACCTCGTCGTCGACGCCGAACACTGCGTCGGCTGTAACTTGTGCATGATGGTCTGCCCCGTCGACTGCATTGACATGATTCGCGTCGACAGAGGCCTGCCGTCGCAGAGCTGGAAAGAGAGGAACGCGGTTGGGCACGCTCATTAAGGGCGGTACCGTCGTCACGGCTGTCGACACGTATCCCGCCGACGTTCTCATCCAAGGCGAGACCGTCAGCGCAATTGGCCGCAGCCTGCCGGCGGAGAAGCACGAGATCGTCGACGCGAGCGACGCGTACGTGTTTCCCGGCGGCATCGATCCACACACGCATCTCGACATGCCTTTCGGCGGCACCGTCACCGCGGACGATTTTGAAACGGGGACGCGCGGCGCTGCGATGGGGGGTACGACGACGATCGTCGATTTCGCGCTGCATACGCGCGGGAACTCTCTGCTCGACGCGGTCAAGACCTGGCACGAGAAGGCATCGGGCAAAGCCTGCATCGACTACGCCTTTCATCTCACGGTCGCCGACGGCCGCGACGAGACGATGGCCGAGATTCCGAGGATGATCGACGAGCAGGGCGTCAACTCGTTCAAGGTCTTCATGGCATACAAGCACGTGCTGTACGTCGACGACGAGACCATCTTCAAGACGCTTCAAGTCTGCCGCGACGCGGGCGGCCTCGTCCAAGTGCACGCCGAGAACGGCGACGTGATCGAGGTCATCACGAAGCAAGCGCTCGCGCAGGGGAAGACCGAGCCGAAGTGGCACGCGCTCACGCGTCCGGTCGAGTGCGAGGGCGAAGCGACGCATCGCGCGATCCGCTTGGCGGAGATCGCCGGCGCGCCGCTCTACGTCGTGCACGTTTCGTCGGCGATGGCCGCCGACGCAATCAGCGACGGCCGCAAGCGCGGCCTGCCGATCTACGGCGAGACCTGTCCGCAGTATCTCGTCTGCGACTTCAGCGACTACGAGCGGCCGAACTTCGAGGGAGCAAAGTACGTGCTCTCGCCACCGATCCGCGAAAAGTGGAATCAAAGCGTTCTCCTGCACAAGCTCAAGAACATGGAGTTGCAGAGCTTTGGCTCGGATCACTGCTCGTTCAACCTCTGCGGCCAGAAAGAGCTCGGCAGGAACGATTTCTCCAAGATTCCCAACGGCGCCCCGACCATCGAAGACCGGCTCGCGATTCTCTATGACGTAGGCGTGAACGGCGGCGTATTCGGCTTGAACGCGTTCGTCGCCCTCGGCTCGACGAACCCGGCAAAGCTCTTCGGGCTTTTCCCCCGCAAGGGAACGATCGCGGCAGGCAGTGACGCGGACATCGTCGTCTGGGACCCCGCAGCACGGCGCACGATCTCGGCGAAGGCGCACCATATGAACGTCGACAACAACGTCTTCGAAGGCATGACGGTGAAGGGGCGCCCACGCTACGTGTTCTCGCGCGGACGCATGGTCGCGAACGGCGAGACGTTCGTCGGCGAAAAGGGCGCCGGAAAACATATCAAGAGCGCACGTTTCTACCCCGTACAGCTGTAGGAGTACATGGAAAGCAAAGTAACGATTGCGCTGATTCAAGCGCACAACGACGTCGATGGAAGCCGGCCCGTCGGCGAGCACAAGAAGGCGGCGATCGCCAAGCACGAGCGCATGGTTCGCGAGGCGAAGGGAAAAGGCGCGCAGATCGTCTGCCTTCAGGAGATCTTTTACGGCCCGTACTTCTGTACCGAGCAAACGACCAAGTGGTACGAGGCGACGGAGTATATTCCCGACGGGCCGACGACGAAGCTCATGCAAAACCTCGCCAAAGAGCTCGGCATCGTCCTGGTCGTGCCGATGTACGAGATAGAAGCGCCCGGTTTCTACTACAACACGGCTGCGGTGATCGACGCCGATGGATCGTATCTCGGCAAGTATCGCAAGCACCACATCCCGCAGGTGCAGGCGGGGCCGCCCGGATGCGGCTTCTGGGAGAAGTACTATTTCCGTCCGGGGAATCTCGGCTTTCCGGTTTTCGACACCGCGTTTGCGAAGGTGGGCGTGTACATTTGTTACGACCGGCACTTTCCCGAAGGTGCGCGCATTCTCGGCCTCAATGGAGCGGAGATCGTCTTCAATCCCTCCGCGACGGTTGCGGGCCTCTCCGAGTATCTCTGGAAGCTCGAGCAGCCGGCGCATGCGGTCGCCAACGGCTACTACGTCGGCGCGATCAACCGCGTCGGAATGGAGCCACCGTGGAACATGGGCGAGTTTTACGGGCAATCGTATCTCGTCGATCCGCGCGGACAGATCGTTTCCATCGGCAGCCGAGATAGAGACGAGGTCGTCGTCGGCGTGATGGATCGCGACGTGATCCGCCAGGTGCGCGACACCTGGCAGTTCTACCGCGACCGCCGGCCCGACGCGTACGACGAGATGGTCTCGCCGTGACGCAAGTGCAGGTCGGCGACGTCGTGGTACTCGCCGATGCCGCAGAAGCGGCGGCTGCGCAGAATCATTCGATGTGGAACGAGGACCTGCGGCCATGCTCGCTGGCCGAGCATTCGTGGCCCGCGTCGAAGTTTGCGTCGTTGTGGATCGGCATGTGCATCTGCTTGCCGACGTACTCGCTCGCGGCATCCATGATTGCGCTCGGCATGAACTGGTGGGAGGCCGTGCTCACGATTCTCGTCGGAAGCACGATCGTCATGGGCGCGATTCTCCTCGTCTCGCACGCGGGAACGAAGTTCGGTATTCCGTATCCCGTCTTCGCGCGTCTGTGGTTCGGCACGCGCGGCGCCCACGTTCCAGCGCTCGCGCGCGCGGTCATCGCGGCGGGATGGTTCGGCATCAACTCTTGGTTTGCCGGCCAAGCGCTCGACGCAATCTTGACGCGAATCGTGCCGTCGTGGACTGGCCTGTCCTGGCACCTCGGCATCGCGTTCGCAATCTTCTGGGCCGTCAACGTGCTCATCGCCATGCGCGGCCCGCAGGCGATTGGGAGGCTCGCGCAGGTCTCCGCTCCGACGCTCGCGGTCGGCGCCATCGCACTCTTCGTTTGGGCGATCCATGCGACCGGCGGCTTCGGGCCGCTGCTCGCGCAACCGGCGAAGATTCACGGCTCGGCTTTCTGGGCGAGCTTCGCTCCGTCGGTCGTCGGCGTCATCGCATTCTGGGCGACGCTCGCGCTCAATATTCCCGATTACACGCGATACGCGACCTCGCAACGCGCGCAGGTTCGCGGACAGATTTTCTCCATGCCGCTGACGATGGCGCTCTTCTCCTTCGTCGGTATCGTCGTGACGTCCGCGACCGTCGCGCTCTTCGGAACCGCGCTCTGGAACCCGGTCGAACTCATCGTGAAGTTCCCGACGCCTGTCGTCGTCATCGCGGGCATCATCATCATTCTTTCGTCCGTCACGATCAACGTCGGCGCGAACGTCATGGCACCGGCGCGCGCATTCGAGAACCTCGCGCCGAAGCACGTGACGTTTGCGCTCGGCGCCATCTTCACGGGCTTGCTCTCGCTCGTCATGCAGCCGTGGTATTTGCTCTCGAGCTTTACGAACTATATCTTCGTCTGGCTCGGCGCCTACGGCGCGATGCTCGGTGCGTTCGACGGAATTGCGATCGCCGATTACTGGCTCGTGCGCAAGCGCCGCCTCGATTTGGCGCAGCTCTACGCACCCAAAGGCGTCTACGGCTATGCGGGCGGTGTCAATCCGTTTGCACTCGCGGCTCTGGCGATCGGCTGGCTCCTCGCGATCGGCGGCGCGGTCGCGCTCGACCCGCGCCACCCCTGGGCCGGCGGCCTCAACGGCTTCTTCACGCGCGTGTCGTCCGGCGGCTGGGTTTTGAGCTTGGCCGGCGGCCTCGCCGCGTATGCGTTGCTGATGCAGGGCAGCCGCTCGCGCATCTCGCAAGAAGAGTACGACGCGATCACGCACGTCGAAACCCACCTTTCCCATCCCGACGTGACCTGGGCGGCACCGGAGGTTCCTTGACCGTGAAAACGATGCAGAACAACGCGGAGCGCGCGAAGCGCCACCTCTTCCCCGCGCAGCAAACGTATTACGAGCAACCACTCACGCTCGTCGGCGGCGACGGCTCGCGCGTGCGCGACGACGCCGGCAACGAGTACCTCGACGGATTCGCCGGAATCTGCACGAACACGCTCGGCTACGGCGACACGCCGGTCGCGCAAGCGGTGGCGGACCAGGCGAAGGAGCTCATTCACACCTCGACGCTCTACCTCAACGAGCCGATGCTCGATCTCGCTGAAAAGATTGCCGAGATCGCGCCGGAGGGCATGACGAAGTCTTTCTTCTCCAACTCCGGGTCCGAAGCGAACGAGATGGCGACGCTCATCGCCCGCACCTCCAAGAAGAGCGTCGATCTCCTCTCGCTCGATCACGCGTACCATGGGCGCACGGCGTACACGGTCGCGCTCGCGGGGCAGAGCCAATGGCGGAACTTCGCTACGCAGATGCCGCACGTCGCGTTTCTTCCCAATCCGTACTGCTATCGCTGTCCGCTCGGCATGACGTACCCGTCGTGCGAGATCGCGTGCGCGAAATATGCGAAGCGCGTCGTCGAGTCGCAGACCGACGGCGCCCCCGCTGCGATGATCGCGGAGACGATCTCCGGCGTCGGCGGCATCGTCGCGCCGCCGCTCGAGTATTTCAAGGTGCTCAAAGAGACGCTCGCACCGTACGGCACGTTGCTCATCGCGGACGAAGTGCAAACGGGATGGGGACGCCTTGGCGACGGCTGGTTCGGCATGGTCTCCTCCTACGGCGTCGTTCCGGATATGATCACCTCGGCGAAAGGTCTCGCCAGCGGCTTCCCGATCGGCATTACGATCACGCGACCGGAGCTGGCGGACACCTTCAAAGGCCCGCACATCAATACGTTCGGCGGAAACCCGGTGGCAACGCGCGCGGCACTCGTGACCATCGACGTTGTCGAGAAGCGCGATCTCATCGCCAACTGCAAACGTCAGGGCGAGGCGTTGATGGCGGGGTTGCGCGACCTCGCGACGACGTTTCAGTCCATCGGCGAGGTGCGCGGCAAGGGCCTGATGATCGGCGTGGAGCTCGTGCAGGATCGCGCGAGCAAGCGCGTCGCGCCCGATCTTGCAACGAAGATGCTCGAGCAGATGCGCGAGCGTAAGGTGTTGATCGGCAAAGGCGGCCGGTACGGGAACGTTCTGCGCATCCAGCCGCCGTTTGTCTTCGACGACGGTGACGTGCGCGAGTTCCTCGACGCGTTCAAAGACTCACTCGCCGCACTTCGGTAAGACGCTTTACACCTTCGGCCACGGGACCGCTAGCGCGCAGGAGCTTGCTGCGCTGATTCGCGGCGCCGCGCTCGAGCACGTCGTCGACGTGCGCACCATTCCGAAGAGCCGCCGTCTCCCGCACGTGTGGGAGGCGGAGATGGCGCGCTGGGTCCCCGAGCTCGGCGGCGCGGCCTACTCGCGAAGCCCGGCACTCGGCGGATTTCGCAAACAACGACCCGAGAGCCCAAATACGGCGTTGCGCAATCCGTCGTTTCGCGCATACGCGGATTATATGCAGACGCCGGCATTCGTCGAGGCGCTCGACACGCTCTTGACGGAGGCGTTATTGCACAAGACGGCGATCGTGTGCTCCGAGACTCTTTGGTGGCGTTGTCACCGGCGTCTAATCGCCGACGCTGCCGTACTGCTGCGAGGCGTCGAGGTGCGGCATCTCATGCACGACGGCACGGCGAAGCAGCACGTTCTCACCGCCGGCGTCCGGCGTCTCGGACACGACATGCTTGCGTACGACGTGCAGGCGTCGTGACCGCGTAAAAGGAGTTTGGTCGGGCCGACTGGATTCGAACCAGCGCTCTCAAAGCCCCCAGCTTTGCGCGTTAACCAAGCTACGCTACGGCCCGACGAGCCACGAATGTTCGCGTCAGGCGGGAGAGAACCCGCCCGGGCCGTTTGGCCGAACCGAAAAGGGAACGCGCCATGCATCTTCGCAGCGGCCGTCGACTTCGACGCGCCACTCGTAGCGCGCCCCAGGGAGCAACGGCATCGGCGGAAAGTTCACCGCGAAGCAACCGTCGAGCGCCGTGCCGGGTACCAATCCAGCCGGCCGGCCGGCTTCGAAGGCGAACGGGACCTCGACGCTCTGATCCACGCCGTCGGGGCCCGTCGGCAAGCGCACGGGGTGACCATCTGCGTCCACGAGCACGATGCGAATGTTGAAACGACGGTTTGCATCGGCCCACGGAACGGAGAGCTTGAGGGCTACGGCCATCGGCGCCGGCTGCGGTCCGGTAATCGACCAGCCGCCTCCGAGAACGTACAGCTTGCCTCCGACGGCCTGCGCGGCGTCGCAAAGCAGGATCGTGACGAGCATGCCTGCGTTGGAGTGTGAGAGGTCCGTTTCAGAACCTCTCACGTCTTACTTCCGTCGGGAACCGCCGACGGCGTCCTTGAGGGACTTTCCGGCAACGAACGCCGGCACTTTGCGTGCCGCAATCTTGATGCGCTCGCCCGTCTTCGGATTGCGTCCCTCGCGCGCTTTCCGCGACCGAACGACGAAGCTTCCGAACGGCGTGAGTGCGACGCGGTCGCCTTTCTTCAGCGCCGCTTTTATTTCGTCAAGGATGAGATCGACGATTTGACCGGCTTGGCGCTTTGACAACTCGCCTTCGTCGGCAACGGTATCAACGAGATCGGCTTTCGTCAAACTTTCTATCTCCTTCATAACGCGGGAACCGTAATCCCCGCTTCGCAGGCAGGTCAGTGCTTCCTCCCGCGCTTGCGGGCAGCCCGCCTCATTTCCCGCCGATTTCTCGCACGGCACGCAGCGCCAAGAGATAGGAGCGCAGCCCGAAGCCGCTAATGCTTCCCGCGCACGCCGCGGCCGTAACGCTCACGCGGCGATACGGCTCTCGGGCTGCGATGTTGGAAAGATGCACCTCGACGACGGGTATCCCGATGGAGGCGACGGCATCGGCAATTGCATGCGAGTAGTGCGCGTACGCTCCAGGATTGAGCACGACGGCATCGTACTCGCCGCGCGCCGCGTGCAGCGCGTCGATAATGTGCCCCTCGCCATTGTGCTGCACGCATCGCACCTCGGTCCCGAGTTGGCGCCCCTCCTGCACGAGCGCTGAATCGATCTCGGCGAGCGACTGCGATCCGTAGATCTCCCGCTGCCGCTCGCCAAGCAAGTTCAGGTTCGGTCCGTGGATCACCAGAACGCGCATCGCTCGTTGCCTTCTGGGAGGAAATGCCGCAGCCCTCGGCCGAGACCGAGCGGTGGCCGACCGCATTTCGAGTCTCTACGCCCCTTCTGCCGGCATAACCGTGATCGGGACGGTCGTCACCGATCTCGTGCGTGCTATCCGCGATCGTCACGACCTCTCTCCCGTCGCAACCGCCGCCGTCGGGCGGCTCGTCGCGGGTGCGGTGCTCTTCGGCGCGGGCTTGAAGGGCAGAGAACGCCTCTCGATCCAGATCGCGTCCGACGGTCCCATCGAAGGGCTCTTCGCCGATGCATGGCTGCTCGACGAAAACACGGTCGGTGCCCGTGGCTACGCGCGCAATCCCCACGTCGATCTGCCACTGAACGCGCGCGGCAAGTTCGACGTCGCCGCCGCACTTGGCTCCGGCTCGCTTCAAGTCACCAAAACCTACGAAGTGGGCAAGCCGTACATGGGAATCGTCGCGTTGCACTCCGGTGAGATCGCCGAAGACCTCGCAGCATATCTCGTTCGCTCGGAGCAGATCCCGAGCGCGGTCGCGCTCGGCGTGCTCGCAAATCCTGCAGGCGTCATTGCGGCCGGTGGCATCCTCGCGCAGGTCCTTCCCGGCGCGGACGAGCGTGCCGTGCTCGAGCTCGAACGGCGCGCGCAGTCGCTCCCGCCGGTCACGCAGCTCATGAGCGACGGCGCCGATGCGGATGACCTCGTACGCGCCCTTGCCGGCGATCTCGAGCTGCGCGAGCATCGGCGCCTCGCCGTTACGTTTGCGTGTCTGTGCTCGCGCGAGAAGGTCGAGGCCGCGCTCGTCGGGCTCGGTGCGGAAGACTTACGCCAAATGGCGCGGGAGAACGACACGACGCATGCGAGCTGCGAATACTGCAAACACGACTATACTTTTGCCGCCGAAGAACTCGTGGCGCTCAGCCGGCGCGTGAGCTAAAGTTAGGGCGACAGGCGCGCGTTTACCCGCGCAAACCTCCGCGCTCCAATCGACACCCGCACCGGCTCGGCCCACCATTGCCACTCTGCGTTGGGATCTCGTATCACGGTGCCATCGATGCGAACGCCGCCACCTTTGATCAGGCGCTCTGCCTCGCGTTTGCTGGCCGCGAGCCCCGAAGCAACCAGCACGCCGCTGATGAGCGGCGTACTCGTGTCGACGATGCTTTCGGGCGCATCGTCCGGGAACTCTTTGCGCTGTACCGTCCGCTCGAAGTACTCGCCCGCGGCCTTCGCGGCCTCAATCCCGTGATACCGCGTGACGATCTCCCGCGTGATTCGCTTCTTCGCCTCCATCGGGCTGAGCCGGCCGTTCTGAAGATCGGCTTGCAGCTGCTGCGCGTCGGCCTCCGAACGGAATGCCGCATATCGTGCGTACGTCGGGATCAATGCGTCCGGTAACGACATGAGCTTCCCGAACTGCGTCTGCGCCGGCTCGGTGACGCCGACGTAGTTGCCCAGCGACTTGCTCATCTTCTGCACGCCGTCGAGCCCCACGAGCAACGGCACCATTGCGCAGATCTGCGGCGGCTGGCCGAGCTCACGCTGGTAGTGACGGCCCATGAGCAGGTTGAACAGTTGATCCACGCCGCCGAGCTCGACGTCCGCCTTGACCACGATCGAATCGTACGCCATCGCGACCGGGTAGAGCAGCTCGTGCAGCGAGATCGGATCGCCGCTCTCGTAGCGATCGCGAAAGTCGTTGCGCTCGAGCATCTGCGCGACCGTGGTCTTTCCGGCAAGCGTCACGAGCTCTTCGGCCGAAAGCGCACCGAGCCACTCCGAGTTGTACCGAATCGTAATGCGCTCCAAATCGAGCACGCTGGACGCCTGCTGCCGGTAGGTCTGCATGTTCGCTTCGATCTCGTCGCCGGTCAGCTGCGGACGCGTGACTTTCTTTCCGCTGGGATCGCCGATACGCGCCGTGAAGTCACCGATGATGAGCGTCACCGCGTGACCGCTCTCGGCGAAGCGCTGAAGGGCGTGCAGCACGACCATGAAGCCGAGGTGGAGGTCCGGGCTCGTGGGGTCTATTCCGAGCTTGACGTTGAGCGGCCGCCCGAGGCGAAGGCGTGCGCGAAACTCGTCGCTGGTTTCGACGTGCGCGAAGCCATCGAGCAGATACTCTGCGTCGGCGAAGTGCTGAGGTCGGTTCATCGATCGTTCAGGTCGATGATTGTCACGCCGTGCGAGCCCTCCTCCTCGTTACCGTACCGCACGCTCGCGACGGCGGGGTGCGCGCGCAGGAACTCTTGCAAGCCCCGGCCGAGCATGCCCGTCCCTTTCCCGTGGATAAGGCGCAGCGGCGAGCTGCCCGCGAGGAGCGCTTCGTCGATCCAGCGATCGACGAGCGGCTCGGCGTCCGCGTACCGCTTCCCGCGCACGTCCAGCTCCGAGCGCGCCGACGCTGCGGCATCGAAACGCGCGCTTGCGCCGGCTGGCCGGTATTGCTCCATGCCGCTGAGGGGAAACGCGACGCGTTCGCGCGGTACCGCATCATCTTGGACCTCCCGCATGCCCAAGTCGCGATGCATCTGCTCGAGCGTACGCGAAAGCGCGGCGCTCTGCGAGGGCGTCAGACGCGAACGCTTGGCGTTCTCGGGCGAGCGGCGTTGCAAATCGGTCATGAACTCGCGCAGTGCCTGCTGCAACCGTTCCTCCGCGCGAGCTGCGAATCGTTCCTGCTCCACCCGTAGTTCGACAATGCGGCGCTCGAGCCGCTCGCGTTCGGCAGCGCTCGCGCGGCGCTCGTCCGCTAGCGTCGCGCGCTCGTGCTGCAGCTCTGCGTTACGCGCGGAAAGCTCCGCGAGCGCGCGCTCGTACTCGCGTTCTTCCAATGCCAAGAGGCTCTCTCCGCGCCTCACCACCTCTTCTGCGATGCCCCGCGAGCGCGCTAGTGCGAACGCAAAAGACTGGCCCGGCGAGCCGACGTCCAGTTCGAAGGTCGCGGAAAACGTGCGTGGATCGAAGCGCACGCTCGCGTTCGCCGCGCCCTCCGCGGCGTGTGCAAAGAGCTTGAGCTCGGTCGCGTGCGTGCTGACGACCCCGCGCGCCCGTGCGACGAGCAGGTGCTCGAGCATCGCTGCGGCGAGCGCTGCGCCGGCGGAAGGCTCGGTGCCCGCACCGATCTCGTCGACGAGGAAGATGGTCGTTTTGCTCGCGGTGGCGAGGATCTCGCGCATTCTATCGAGATGCGCGGAGAACGTCGAGGCGTTCTCGACGATTGACTGCTCGTCTCCGACGTCCGCGATCAGGTGCGTGAACCGCCCGATGCGGCTTCCCTCTGCTGCCGGAACCTGCATCCCTGCGTAGGCCATCGCCAAGAACAGCCCGACCATCTTCAGCGTGACCGTCTTGCCGCCCATGTTCGGACCGCTGATGACGAGCAGCCGCGTCGCGTCGTTCAGCGAGAGCGATTGCGGCACCGCACGTTCGCCGAGCAGCGGGTGGCGACCGCGCGCGATTTCGAGCGACGGTTCCTCGTCGAGCACCGGCGCGACCGCATCGAGTGCGATCGCAAGCCGTGCCTTTGCGACCAAGAGGTCGATTCCGGCGAGCATCTCGACGTTGACTTCGATCTGGGCCGCGTTTTCGCCGACGCCGCGCGAGAGCTCCCCGAGGATCCGTTCGATTTCGTGCTCCTCCTCGAGTCGCAGCGTGCGCAAGCGATTGTTCGTTTCGAGCGCTGCGAGCGGCTCTACGAATAGCGTCTGCCCGCTCGCGCTCGTATCGTGCACGATGCCGGGAAACCCATGCGCGAACGCCGCTTTGATCGGCACGACGAACCGGCCGTCGCGAATCGTCACGACCGCATCCTGAATCGCGTTGGCATACTTCGGGGCGCGCAAGATCGCGCCGACGCGTTCGCGGCTCTCCTCCTGCGCCTGCTTCACGCTGCGGCGAATGCGCCCTAGCGCCGGCGACGCTCGATCGAGGATGACGTCGCGTTCGTCAATTGCATTCGCGAGCGTCCTGCGTAACGGCTCGAGCGACGCATACGCACCGCCGATCTCCCGCAGCGTCGCGTCGTCGCGCACCGCGCGATACGCGGCAGCCGCTGCCGCGACAGCCTCGCCTACCAAACGCAGCTCCCGCGGCGCGAGCACGCGGCCTTGCTCGGCCGCCACGGTCAGCGGCTGCGTCTCGACCGCGGGCAACGCGTGCAGATCTGCCGCAGCGACGAGCTCGCGCGCGGCCGCCGTTCGTCCTTGCTCGGCGCGCACGCGTTCGAACGCGTCGTCCGGAAGCAACGATTCCGCATAGCGTCGCCCGCGTTCCGTGCGCGTTGCAGCGACGACGCGTTCGCGCACGGCGGAGAACTCCAGCGCCTCGAGCGTCCGCTCGTCGGCAAACGGCATCGGCTTACGAAGCGCCGAGGCGCTTCTTCACGAGCTCGGCGACGAGCGCTGGATCGGCCTTCCCCCGCGACGCCTTCATCACTTGACCGACGAGATATCCAGCGACGCTCGTCTTTCCACTGCGATAATCGGCAACCACGTCGACATGCTTCCCAAGCACCTCTTCCACGATCGCGTCGACTGCTGCGGGGTCGCTCGTCTGCGCGAGTCCCTCGCGCTCCACGATGGCCTTCGGGGAGACTTCTCCAGCCCACATCCGCTCGATGAGCTCTTTTGCGATCTTCGAGTTGATCGTCTTTCCCTCCACCAGCGCGATCACCTCACAGAGTGCCTCCGGCGCGATCGGCGACTCGGCAACCGGAGTTCCGGTCTCGTTCGCGAGTCGAGAAAGCTCTCCCAAGACGAAGTTCGTGCTCTGCTGCGGGTTGCGGCTGAGCTCGACGACGCGGTCGAAGTACCGTGCGAGCGACGGATTGTCGATGAGCTGCGTCGCCGGCTTCGCGCCGAGATCGTACTTGCCCGTGTAGCGCTCGAAGCGTTGCCAGGGCAGCTCCGGAAGCTCCCCGCGCATGCGCTCGACGTCGGCTGCAGAGATTTCCAGCGGCACGAGGTCGGGATCCGGGAAGTAGCGATAGTCGTGCGCCTGCTCCTTGCTGCGCATCGGATGCGTGACGCCGCGAATCTCGTCCCAGCCGCGCGTCTCCTGTACGACGCGCTCACCGCTCTCCACCAGCGTGACCTGACGGGCGATCTCGCTCTCGATCGCCCGCTGCACGGAGCGAAATGAGTTCATGTTCTTGATTTCGACCTTCGTGCCCAGCTCGCGTGCGCCGACGAGGCGTACCGAGACATTGGCATCGCAGCGAAGCGAGCCTTCCTCCATCTTTACGTCGCTCACGCCGAGCTCGAGGAGCGTACGCCGCAGGGAACCGAGATACGCAACGGCTTCGGTCGCGCTGTGCAGCTCGGGTGCGGAGACGCACTCCATCAGCGGCACGCCCGCACGGTTGAAGTCGACGAGCGAGTACGCGCTTCCGGCTATGCGCCCGTCGCCGGAACCGGCGTGGGTGGATTTTCCCGTATCTTCCTCGAGATGAATCCGCACGAGCGGACAGGCACCCGCCGTGCCGTCTTCCAGCCAATACCGCACCTCACCGCCGACGACGAGCGGCATGTCGTACTGCGATATCTGGTAGTTCTTCGGCATGTCCGGATAGAAGTAATTCTTTCGGTCAAACTTCGAGAACGCCGGGATATCCGAGCCGAACGCGACGCCGGCGAGAAGCGTCTGCTCTATCGCGACGCGGTTTGGAACGGGCAGCGCTCCCGGCAGCGCGAGACATACCGGGCAGACCAGAGTGTTCGGCTGCGCACCGAATGCATTGGCGCACCCGCAGAACATCTTCGTGCGCGTCTTCAGCTCGACATGACACTCGATGCCGATAACGGCTTCGTACGCGCTCACGATTCAGCGGCTTTCGGGATAGCGACTGCCGGCGCGTGCCTGCGAGCATGCTTCGTCGCGCGTTCGTACGCGTGCGCCGCCCCGAAAAGCAGCGCCTCCGCGAAGTGCGGCCCGGCAAGCTGCAAGCCGGCCGGCAGTGCGCGCCCTCCCTCGTGCACCCAGCCGCAGGGGACGGAGAGCGCCGGGATACCGGCAAGCGACATCGGGATCGTATAGTAGTCCATCAGGTACATGCTGTACGGATCGCTCTTCGCGCCCAACGCGAACGCGGGGCAGCTCGTCGCCGGCGACGCGATGAGGTCGCATGAGGCAAAGGCCTGCGCGAAGTCTCGTGCGACGAGCGTGCGCGCTTTCTGCGCGCGGACGTAGTAGGCGTCGTAGTAGCCACTCGAGAGCGCATGGGTGCCGATGAGAATGCGCCGCTTCACCTCGGGGCCGAAACCTGCGGCGCGCGTCCGCTCGTACATCGTTCCGACGTCGCCGGCTTCGACGTTCAGCCCGTAGCGCACGCCGTCGAAGCGCGCAAGGTTGGCAGAGCATTCCGCCGGTGCGATGAGATAGTACGTCGCGACGCCGTAATCGACCGTTGGTAGCGAGACCTCGACGAGCGACGCGCCGAGCGCCTCGAGGTCGGCGTAGGCACGCTCGTACACGCTCTTCATCTCCGCGCCGAGCGGATCGAGCGGGAACTCCCGCACGATTCCGATCCGTAGGCCGCGCAAGTCGTCGCGCAGCGCCGTCGCGGTGGGATCGACCGCACCGGCGATCGACGTGGCATCCATCGGGTCGTGCCCGGCCATCGCGTCGTACGCGAGCGCTGCGTCTTCGACGCTGCGCGCCAGCGGACCGATTTGATCGAGGCTCGAAGCGAACGCAATCAAGCCGTAGCGCGAGACGCGGCCGTACGTCGGTTTCAGGCCGACGAGATTGCAAAAGGCCGCCGGCTCACGAATGGAGCCGCCCGTATCGCTTCCCATGCCGATCGCCGCCTCGCGCGCCGCCACTGCGGCCGCCGAACCGCCGCTCGAACCCCCCGGTACGCGTGCCGGGTCGTAAGGGTTGCGCGTAACGCCCAGGGCGGAGTTCTCGCACGAGCTGCCCATCGCGAACTCGTCGAGATTGGTCTTGCCGATGGGAACGCAGCCGGCGTCGAGCATGCGCTGCACCGCCGTCGCGGTATACGGCGCAGTCCAGCGCTCCAACATCCTGCTCGCACACGTCGTGCGCGTGCCGCTCAGACACATGTTATCCTTGACCGCGAGCGGTACGCCCGCGAGCGGCAGCCGTTCACCACGCGCGACGCGTGCGTCCACGCGCGTCGCGGTCTCCCGCGCAACGTCGTAGAGCACGCGCAGATACGCGCCTACCCGCTCGTCGACGCCGTCGGCTCGTGCGAGAGCGGCTTCCGTGACCTCTCGCGCGGAGACCCGTTTTGCATTGACGTCGCGGGCAATCTCGGCTGCACCGCTCTCGACGAGCTCGCTCATTCGACCAGAATCTTCGGAACGCGTACGAACGCACCCTGACGATGCGGCGCTTCACCGAGCACGATCTCGCGATCGAGCGAAGGCCTTGGCTCGTCTTCGCGCGCCACGTTGCGCGACTCGACGACTTGCGCCGTGGCGGGGACCGAGCCGACGTCGAGCTCCCCGAGTGCGTTCACGTGTTCGAGCAACGCGCCAAGCTGCGCGCCAAAGCGCACGACTTCTTCTTCGCTGAGCTCTATACGCGCAAGCTTTGCAACGTACCGAACGTCGATGCGCTCCGCCATTACTGCCTTTCCAAGACGACGAGGACTTCGACGTGGCCCGTTTGCGGGAACATGTCGAACGGCTGGATGCGACGCAAGGCGTATCCGTTGGATACGAGCTGCTTCAAATCCCGGGCGAGCGTCGCCGGATCGCAGGAGAGGTATCCGATGTATTTTACTCTGGAGGCCGCAATTGCGCGCAGCGTGACGTCGTCGCTACCTTTGCGCGGCGGGTCGAGAAAGACGGCGCCGGCCGACGCGAGCGCCTTCGCTCCTTCCGGCGACCGGACCCAATGCTCGACGAGCGCGATGCGGAAGCGCACGCGCTCCTCCAGGTCGTTCAGGCGCGCGTTCGCGCCCGCCTCGCCCACCGCTCGGCGACTCTCCTCCACGCCGAGGACGCGCGCACCGTTCTTTGCGAAGAACAGCGAGAACGTGCCCATGCCGCAGTACAGGTCGACGACCTCGTCGGCGCTGCCGAGGTGTTCGTGCAGCGCGTCGAAGATGCGCGCGACGATCTCGACGTTGATCTGAAAGAACGAAGCGGGCGAGACGCGATAGCGAATGCCGCCGATCTGCTCTTCGATCTCGGCACGCCCTGCCAGGACGCGATCGTTTCGCCCGACGACGGCGTTGGCGCTACGCGGATCAAAGGAGTTGACGATGCCGACCACGCCGGGCAGCTCTGCCAGCAACGCGGGCGCCACCGTTTCGAGCGCTTCGTCGGGCTGCGCGGTCGTTACCGAGACCACGGCTTCGCCACGGTGCGCGTGGCGCGCGACCACGTGGCGCGCCTTTTCGAGCGCGACCGCAGCAGGAGCCTCGCCGCGCGCTCGCGCGAAGATCCCGATGAGGTCGTCCAGCTGCGGCGCGGCGACCGGGCAGCCCTCGACCGGCACGAGGTCGTGCGAGCGCGCGCGATAGAAGCCGACCCGGGATCCGGATGCGCCGCGCTCGACGACGAGCGCGACCTTGTTACGATACGCGCGCGGATTCCCGGCGGAGACCGTTTCGTCGACGGCGGCATCCGCGATGCCGCCGATACGCTGCAGCGCGGCACGTACCATGTCGCGCTTCCAGCGAAGCTGAGAATCGTATGAAAGGTGTTGCACCTGGCAGCCGCCGCAAGTTCCGAAGACGGGGCAGAACGGCTTCGCGCGCTCCGGTACGATGTGGATGAGAGATTCGAGATCGGCTACGGCGTACGTCGCTTTGCGCGACGTAATGCGCACGCGTGCGCGCTCGCCCGGCAGCGGTCCGAAGCAGAACACCACGAGCCCCTCTGCGCGCGCAACGGCCTGCCCGTTGGCTAGGAGGTCGGTGAAGACGAGATCGAGCTCGGTTCCGGGGGCGAGTGCCGCGGCGCTTTTACGCGCTACTTCGCTGTTCGTCAAGGGTCTTGAGAAGCTGGTTCGCCTCGTCGATCAACTGCTGAATGCGCCGGCTCGTCTCGTCGGGCTGCGGACGCCGTTGCAACGCAAAGCGCACGACGGCGAAGGCCGCGACGGCCGTCACCCCCGCGACCCCGATCCAGAGCAGGGTGCGCAAATGTTCTTGACTCGGTTTCGCCAACTACTAACTCCCTCGATGCTCGGGTCTCTTTTTCTTGCCCCGCCATGGGGTTCTTCCCGGTGATATCCAACCCCACCCTGTATCGGCGCGGTCAGCGCCTCCTGATTTTCGGGCTTGCGCTCTCGCTCCTCATGCATACGTTCGGGTTCCTGCTCTACGGCATGATCGCCGGCCGGGTCCCGTGGCTGCGTCCACCGGCCAAGCAAGAGCCGATCATCGTCCTCTCGTCCTCGACGACGATCTCCCACCGGCCCGTCCCGCAGCGGGCGCAGCCGACGGCGCGCTCCGAACGCCAAGTAACCCCCCGTCGCGCCCAGCAGCCCCAGCGGCAACAACGACAAGAGCAACGACAACTGCAGCGCCAGGTCGTCGCAGCCGCCCCTCCCGTCCATCGCGAGATGACGTACGTCGTCCCGTCGGCGTCCCCGTTACCGCCGCCGCGGCCTTCGGCCGCTCCGCGGCGCGTGCGGCCGCACCCGCGTCCGCAAGGGTTCGCTTCGCAACTGCAACGCGATCAGCGGTTGTTCGCACGCGAAGTCGCGCAGCTGCAATCGAGCAACAATCCGCTTAGCGTCGCGACGATTCCACCGCGACCAGCGTCCGCATACCGGCGCGTCTACCTCAATGTCAACGGCATGCAGCGTCACGTCGACGAAACGGCCGAAGGGGTGATTACCTCCGTGCGTGACTGGCAGGGCGGCAACGGGATTCGCTGTCATTACGCGCGGTACGACGTGGTCTTCAGCAGGGGTGGCTCGGAGACCGGATACATTCCCTGGCCGCTCTGTTATCCGGCCAACCGCGACGTGCTCGATCTTCCCGAAGGCTCGCCGGTTCCCGAAGAGTACCTCCTGCCGGGTACAGACTACGCCTTGCCGTCCGGGACGTACCTCACGCCGTTCCTGCGCTGGCTGTACGACCGCCGCACCCCGCCGTAGCGGTCTCTAGGAACCTGTCGGACTAACCTCCGATTTCGGAGAGCGCGCGCATTCGCGACGCCGGCTCGCCGAGGCGTAGATGGTGGCGCTCGGGTTTGATCGCCATCGAGCGTGCGAGCGTGGCAGCGAGCTCGTCGCGCGTCGCACCGGCGCGTAGCTGCGTGCGAAGATCGACGTGGTGATTTCCGAAGAGACAGAGCCGTAGACGGCCGTCCGCGGTCAAACGAATGCGGTTGCAGCGATCGCAATAGTCGTGCGAGAGCGGCGTGATGACGCCGATCGTCCCCGGCGCGCCGGGAAATGCGAAGTAACGCGCGGGACCGTTACCCCGAGGGCCGTCGACCGGTTCCAGATCGGCGATTCGTCGTATGTGCGCGAGGATCTCGTCGGCGCAGACGTACTCCTCGCGTTGCGCTTGCGCGTACTCCAGCACGGGCATCGCCTCGATGAATCGTACGGCAACGGGCAGCCGGCGCGAGAGCTCGGCGAAATCCGCTACCTCGTCGTCGTTGCGGCCGCGCATTACGACGCAGTTGATTTTCACGGGCTCGAGGCCCCGCGCGATTGCCGCCTCGATCGACGCAAGAACCCGGTCGAGACCGGGGCGCCGCGCGATGCTTTCGAAGCGGTCCGGACGAAGGGTGTCGAGCGAGACGTTGACCCGTCGCAGGCCGGCAGCGGCGAGACCGTCGAGTTGCTCTTCAAGCAGCAAGCCGTTGGTAGAGAGCGCGAGATCGTCGATGCCCGGAATGCGTGCGAGCATCGCGACGAGGCGCTCCAGATGACGGCGCAGGAGCGGCTCTCCGCCGGTCAACCGGATGCTGCGGACGCCCACCGAGGCGGCGGCTTCGACGATCTGCGCGATCTCCTCGTACGAGAGAATCTCGTCGCGCCGCAGCCACGGAAGGCCGCCTTCGGGCATGCAGTAGACGCAGCGCAGATTGCACTTGTCGGTGACGGAGATTCGCAAGTACTCGATCGGCCGCGCAAACGCGTCGGCTAGCTGCAGCATCGGGAAGTTAGGCTTCCCTACCTGAAGTCGTGGGCCTGCACGCCGTCGACGACGCCCTCGCTGTCGAAGCTGCGGACCGTGCGCGCAAGCAGGTCGATGCACCCGCCCTCCCTTTGAAGTTTCCCTTCGACGACGAGCATGGGCGAGGTGTGAATTTCGCGACGATAGCGCTCGTACACGTCGGGGCGCACGATGACGTTGACCAGCCCAGTCTCATCCTCGAGCGTGAGAAAAACGAATCCCTTCGCCGTTCCAGGGCGTTGGCGCGTAATGACGAGGCCGCCGACGCGGCATAGCAGATTGCGCGGCATCTCCGAAAGGCGTGCCGCCGGGATGACGCGCAGCCGCTCGAGCTGCGCGCGAAAGTGTTCGACGGCTTGGCCCTTGGGCGTGACGCCGGTCGACCACAGATCGAAGGCTGCGCTCTGCTTCGAGTCGAGTGCGGCAAAAGCGACCTGCGGTTCCTCGACGTCCATGAGCTTGCCGAGCGCACCGCGTGCCTCGCGCTCGTCGAGCGCGCGCAGCGCCCACATCGCTTCGCGCCGCGACGCAAACCACGGTGCGAACGCTCCGGCGACGGCGAGGTTCTCGATCGCCTCCTTTTCGAGTTGCGTGCGGCGCGTGAAATCGACGAGATCGCAAAAGCCGCCGCCGCGCAGCGCCGCCTCGAGCCGCGCGCGCTGCGCTTCGCCGAGCCCGCGCACGAGATGGAATCCCAGACGCAACGCGCCGTCTCTCTCGACATGCGACCAGTACTCGCTTGCGTTCACTTCCACCGGCTTGACGGCGACGCCATGACGCTTGGCGTCGTTGACGAGCACTTCCGTCGAATAGAATCCCATCGGCTGCACATTGAGAATCGCCGCCGCAAAGATCGCGGGGAAATGGCATTTCACATATGCCGACGCGTAGGCAAGCAACGCGAAGCTCGCCGCATGCGATTCCGGAAATCCGTAATCCGCAAAACCCTCAAGCATGTGAAAGAGCTGCTCGGCGGCTGCGAGGTCGATACCGTTTGCGGTCATGCCGTTCACCAAACGGTCCCGAATTGCGCTCATGCGCTCGCGCGAGCGCTTGTGCCCCATCGCGCGCCGAAGCACGTCGGCTTCGCCCGGCGTGAAGCCGGCGGCTTCGATCGCCATACGCATGCCTTGTTCTTGAAAGAGCGGCACGCCGAGCGTGCGCTCGAGCACCGCTTTGAGCTTGGGATGAGGATACGTCACCGGCTCCAGCCCCGAGCGCCGGCGCAGAAATGGATGGATCATCTGCCCTTGAATCGGCCCCGGACGAATGATCGCAACCTGCATGACGAGGTCGTAGAAGCAGGCCGGCTTCATGCGCGGGAGCATCGACTGTTGCGCGCGCGATTCGATCTGGAAGACGCCGATCGTATCGGCTCGCTGAATCATTGCGTACGTCTCGGGATCGTCGGGGGGAATCGTATGCAGCGCAAGAGGAGGCTGCGCAGCAGGAGCGAGTCTTGGATGACGAGCGGCAAGCGTCTCCGATGCCGACGCACGCTCCTCTCCCTCGCGACCTTCTCGAGCGCATCGGTTATGCAGTGCGAAGGCTTCGCGTAATAACGAGAGCATGCCCAAGCCGAGCAAGTCGATCTTGATGAGGCCGAGCTCTTGCAGATCGTCCTTGTCCAATTGCACGATCGTGCGATCGCGCATCGTCGCCCACTCCACCGGCGCAACGCGCACGAGCGGATCGCGCGTGATCACCATGCCGCCGGAGTGAATGCCCATGTGGCGCGGAAACGCACGCATCCTCGTACAGAAGCTCGCAAGCGGTTCGGGCAGTGCCTCTCCCGACGCATAGTCGCGAGCGAGGGCCTCCACGTCCTGAAGCCTGATGCCGAACGCCTTGGCGGCATCGCGGAGGGCGGAGCGACCGCCATAGGTGATGACCTCCGCCGTCATCGCGGCATTCGTCCGGCCGTAACGCTCGTACACGTACTGGATGACGCGCTCGCGATCCTGATGCGCGAAGTCGATGTCGATGTCGGGAATCTCGTGCCGTTCTTCGGACATGAAGCGCTCGAAGAGCAGCTTCATTCCAATCGGATCCACGGCGGTGATGCCGAGCACGTAGCAGACTGCGGAGTTCGCAGCGGATCCTCGACCTTGGCAGAGCACGCCGAGCTCGTGCGCGGCGCGCACGATATCCCAGACGATGAGGAAATAGCCGGCGAGATCCATCTTTGCGATGATGCCGAGCTCGTACTCCAGTTGGCGCTCCACCTCCGAGCGCAGCGGCATACCGTAGCGTTCCGCCGCCCCGCGTGCGACGAGTTCGCGCAGATACGCGTGCGGCGTCGTGCCTTGCGCAACGGGAAAGAGCGGGAACTGCCCCACGATACGCCCCAGACGGAACGCACAGCGATGCGCGATCTCGATGGTCGCGTCGACGGCCTGCGGGCAATCGGCGAAGAGACGGCGCATCGCGCGCGGCGATTTGAGGTGATATTCGGCATTCGGACGCAGACGGTTCTCCGCACGCGCCTGCTCCAGCGTCGTCGTTTCCCTGATGCATGCGAGCACATCGGCGAGCAGCGCGTCGTCTTTGCGCGCGTACGCAACGCCGTTCGTCGCAACGACGGGAAGGCGCAGCGCGCGCGCCAGCGCGAACAGCCGGGCAGTGCGGCGCTCCTCCTCTTGCGTGAAGTGGCGTTGCAGCTCGAGATAGAGCGCTGCCGGGAATCGGTCGCGCAGCGCGAGTACGCGCTTGCGCGTTGCGTGCTCGCCTCCGACGAGCGCGACGAGCCCGCCGCTCCTCCCTTCCAGATCCTCGATGCGTAAGCGCGCGTCGCCTTTGCTGCCGCGGAGCTGCGCACGCGAGATCAGCTCGCAAAGATTCGCGTATCCCATATCGTTCTCGACGAGCAATACGATGCGTCCGCCCTCCTCGAAGGTCAGCTCGCTGCCGATGATGGCGTCGATGCCACAGGATCGTGCGTGCACGGCAAAGCGTACCGCACCGTAGAGCCCGTCGCGATCGGTGAGCGCGATCCCCGCCAAACCGAGCTCGGCGGCGCGCTCGATCAACTCTTCGGGATGCGAGGCTCCCGCGAGAAACGTGAAGTTCGAGGAAACGTGGAGTTCAGCATACATCCTTCGACGCGCTCGAGGATGGCGTTAATCGTAGGCGCCGCGAAGATACCAG
>VFSW01000206.1_pt1 | contig 81938 bp, 70 predicted proteins | sample 5358111 | NCBI WGS metagenome assembly VFSW01 (sample SAMN11554181, study PRJNA540505) | mine drainage metagenome | isolation source: sediment from site ElyBrook_90M | place: USA: Ely Copper Mine, Vershire, VT | collected 2017
CCCCGCGCCCCGCGGGCGCGGAGCCGCCTTAACCCCCCCGGGCCGGCCTCAGGGGGGAGGCGTGTGGGGATTGGAATCGGGAGGTTTGAGGCTATATTGATGGAGAGAGTCAGCAGGGGGATTGGCGATAGCGAACGAGCCCAATACGCAGAGTGCGGCGCCGGAGACGGAGCTGATCGGCCGGATACTGGCGGGTGAGCGGGAGCTATTCCATGAGCTGATCAGGCCCGTGGAGCGGTCAATTTATTTGATGTTGTACTCGTTGCTGGGCAATGAGACGGATGCCGAGGATGCGGCGCAGGAGACGGTGATCAAGGTTTTTCTGAATCTGGCGCAGTTCAGGGGGGAGGCGCAGTTCAAGACGTGGGTGCTATCGATTGCGCGCAATGAGGGGCTGGGGCGGATCAGGAAAACGGGACGGCTGAAGGAGGATTCTCTGGAAGCCGAGGTAGAGGAGCTAGGCGGGGATGCAACTCCGCTGGCGCTGACGGATTGGCGCGAGGTGCCGTCAGAGGCGCTGGAACGGCAGGAGTTGGGGGAGATGCTGAGGGCGGCGGTGAACCGGCTGCCGGAGATCTACCGTAACGTTTTGATGCTTCGCGACATCGAAGAAATGGATGGCCGCGAGACGGCTATGGCCCTCGGTATTTCGGAGGGGGCAGCAAAGGTCCGGCTGCACCGGGCCAGGACGCTACTGCAGCGGGAGCTGGCTCCGCATTTGCAGAGTTTTGCGCCGAAGCGGCGTGGATTATTTGGATGGGGCAAGTAGAGCGCGTATGAGGATTGACTGCAAACACGTTTGGGAGCACATCTCCGATTACATAGATGGTGAAGTGGATGCGGAGTTGCGCGCTGAGATTGACCGTCACCTGGAGCATTGCGAGATTTGCTCGGCGGTGATGGACTCGACGCGGAACGTGGTGGTGCTGGTGGGTGATGGAAGGGTGTTTGAAGTGCCGACGGGGTACAGTGAAAGATTGCATGAACGGATAGAGAAGGAAATTGTTGGGGCGAGTGGGGATGATTGAGTTGGGTGGGTAGAAAGCATTTTTAAATATTGAAACGGATTACTGGATTTGAATTGGGTTTAGAAATAGAAGCAGCAAGTCAGCCACTGCTTCGCAGTGTGATAGCAAGTCAGCCGATGCTGCGCATCGAGATAGCGGAAGTGCAGCGGCATTGTGGTTATGTCTGGTTTGGAATTAATGCGTGCGGAAGATGATGGTGTGGGTCCAGAGTTCAGCGGCGACAAGAATTAACGTGACGATGGATAGAGCGAATTGCCAGCGCTCGGAGCGTTTTTCTTTGGGTGCGAGATCGCGACGACGCCAATTGCCTGCGTCACGGGTGCGCAGGGACCAGATGCGGAAGAGGACAAAGAGATTGATGAGCGCGCCGACGGTGGCGAGGATGAGCATGGGGATGCGAATGGCGTCGCCGTGGTATCCGGTTTCCGGAGTGTAGACACCGGCGACGACGGCGAGCGAGGTGAGACCGATGGCGACACGAATTGCGCTGAAGGCAACAACGGCGGTGCAGATACTCTGCATGAGTGCTAAAGCCATACTTGCAAGGCTGAGAGTACGCCACTTGGCAATATTCTCGATCATTGATTCTCCTGAAGGGGCAACATGCTGGTGAGTGTTGGACTAGAGTACTTGAGCATGCATAGTGATGCCAAATTAAATTCAGAGGTTACGCATAACTTGAGTACGCGTTAGATTAGGTTTTGGATGTGTACAAAAGACGAAAAAAGAATTTATGATTTTTGCCTGTAACCTTTCAAGAGCGAGAGGCTCTAAGAGCGTAGTACTTCCCTTCGGCAGTTACCAGTTCGCACCTGGCGATTGACCGTCAACAACAACACGCGGATGAATCCGCACCAATCAACGAAGTGAGGTCAAAGACTATGAAGATGACGAATGCATTTCTACTTTCGGCAGCTCTGACGGGCATGCTGAGCGGCGCATCGATTGCGGCACAGGCAGCAAGCACAAACGGAACGAATGTGAAGGCTGTGAAGGCCGGCGTGCGCCTGGTTGCGCAGGACACTACCAAGCACTCCTGCAAGGGGCAGAATGCCTGTAAAGGTCAGGGCGGCTGCAAGAGCAGTGACAACGGCTGCAAGGGCAAGAACAGCTGCAAGGGCAAGGGTGGATGCGCGACGGATGGATCGAAGGCTCCGGCGCCGAAAGCTCTCTAGTTTATCCGAGCAAAAAATATGAGCGTGTTTTTTGATTTAGTCGAAGTGAATACGGCTATAGAGGAGAGCACGCTCAATCTGCAACAGACAAGCGAAATTGATTTTGTAAGCCCAGCGATGTAATGAGTCGCATGGAGAGGTTTATGTCCGGCAATCGCTTTAACGGATTTTCAAATCACGGGGTGGGAATTGGATTGCGGATTCCGCACTACAAGGAGATTTTCTCGCGCAAGCCTGTGGTGGATTGGTTTGAGATTATCTCGGAAAATTTTATGTGCGATGCGGGACGTCCAATGCAAGTGCTGGAGCGGATTCTGGAGCAGTATCGCGTGGTGCAGCATGGGGTTTCGATGTACTTTGGATCGGTGACGGAACCTGATCCGGAACATATAAAGAGGTTGAAGGCGCTGGTGAAGAGGACGGGGACGCCGTGGCTCAGCGATCATCTTTGCTGGGGCAGCGTGGATGGAAATTACACGCATGATCTGTTGCCGTTGCCGTATACGTGGGAGGCGGTGGAGCGCACTGTGGAGCGGGTGAAGCGGGTGCAGGATACATTGGAGATTCCGGTTGCGGTTGAGAACGTGAGCAGCTATGCGGCGTACAACGATTCCGAGATGACGGAGTGGGAGTTTTTGAATGAGGTAGTGGTGCGGGCGGATTGCGGAATTTTATTTGATGTGAACAATGTTTATGTATCGAGTGTGAATCATGAGTTTGATCCGCTGGATTATGTGAATGCGATTCCAGCGGAGCGGGTTGCACAGATTCATATTGCAGGTCACTCAAAGTATGAGAAATATATTTTGGATACGCATGACCATCCGGTGATTGATCCAGTGTGGAAGCTGTATGAGCGGGCGATTGAGAGGTGCGGGTACACGCCGACGCTGCTGGAGTGGGATGATCATATTCCGAGTTTTGATGAGGTTCATGGAGAGGCGCTGAAGGCGAACAGATATTTGAATGCGGCGAAGAAGTCGAATGCTGCGATGGTGGGGGCGGCCTGATGAATACGCATCGAATGAGTTTGCTGGAGTTGCAGCGCGAAATGGCTGCGGTAGTGATGACGCCGTTGACGGCTGATGAGGGGATGCGCGAGAAGACGCTGGATGGAAGGCGGACGAAGGCGATTGCGGAAAAGATGATTGCGCCGAACAGCAGGTTGAGTTCGGTGGAGAGGCTGGAACTTTATAACCGGCAGTATTGGTTCAGGGTGTTGGATTCTCTGGCTGAGGATTTTGGATCACTCAGGAAGGTGATTGGGAGCAAGCGGTATGATGCGATGGCGATCGCGTATTTGAATGCGTATCCGAGCCGGTCGTTCACGCTGCGGAATTTGGGATCGAAGTTGCCGGAGTGGCTGGCGGAGCATGCGGAGTTTACAGGTCGAAGGCAGAAGCTGGCAGTGGATGTAGCGAAGATTGAGTGGGCGTTTGTGGAAGCGTTTGACAATGCGGAGTTGCAGCCGCTGAATATGGAAGAGGTTAAAACGCTGAGCAGTGAATCGAAATTGCAATTGCAACCACATTTGAGATTAGTTGCGTTGAATTATCCGGCGGATGAAGTGGTGCTGAATTTGCAGGAGCGTGAGGGACGGCAGGCGAGCGAGGCGGGTCGCGCGGAAGAGCATGAGGAGTTGGCGCCGATGGAGTTGGGCGCGATGAGGGCGAAGCAGACGTGGTTGGCGGTTCATCGTGTTGAATACAATGTTTACTTCAGAAGATTGGTGAAGGAAGAGTTTGAAATATTGAAGGCGATTGAATGTGGAAAGAGACTGGGAGAGGCGATTCAGGCGGGGTTGAGTGAGACGCGCATTGCTGAGCGGAAGCAGGCAGCGGTGTTGAGAGAGTGGTTTCAGAATTGGGCGGAGCTGGGTTGGCTTTGTGCGAAAGATGAGTAGTTCAATTTGAATTTGAAAGGTTTTCCGATGAGTGCAATGATGAGGTATTTTGCGTCGATTCACTACAAGGCAATTGGGATGTTGAAATATTTGGAAAATCCGCTGTTGCTTTTTATCCGCGTGTATTTTGGCTACTCGATTTTCGTCTCAGGCAGGGCACATTTAATGCATCTCGACAGTTTTACAAACTTCTTTACTAGCCTGAACCTTCCGGCCCCGCATTACACTGCGATCTTTGTCGGGCTCGTCGAGTTTCTTGGCGGGATATTCCTAGCGTTTGGCATCGGCTCACGTCTCACCGCGTTCATTCTGTTTTGCGATATGACCGTCGCTTACATCACAGCTGATCAAGAGGCATGGCACTCTTTCTTTATTGATCAGGACAAGTTCACGGCTGCGGCTCCCTTTACAATCTGGTTTGCGTCGCTGCTGATTTTGATATTGGGGCCGGGGAAGTGGGCTCTGGATACATGGCTCAAACGGTTTTGGCCGGATGCGGATAAGAGCTGAAGAAGAAGCGGCTAATTTTACAGGCACCACGGAGAATGAGTCCGTGGTGCTTTTTTATTGCGGTGGGGTGGGTAGTATCATCATTCCACTTGAATGGACGCGGGATTATTTGTGCTCTGCGTGGGCGAATTTAACGCGTGACGGAAGTGTGGATGTGAGGGGATGCGGATTATTTATGTGCTGACTTCGCTGGGAGTGGGCGGGGCGGAGAGACAGGTGATTGGGTTGGCGGAGAGGATGGCTGCACGCGGCCATCGGGTTCTGCTGGTGGTTTTGAAGGGGCAGGCGGGTGAGGAATGGCCGAGTGGAATAGAAAAAATATATTTGAAGATTAGAAAAAATCCAGTTGATATTTTTGGGGGAGTGCTGCGCGCACGGCGAACGCTTGATGAGTACAAGCCGGAGGTGGTGCACAGTCATACGTTTCCGGCGAATATGTTTGCGCGTGTTTTGAAAATTATTTCGAAGCCATTTCTTTTGGTCGGCACGATCCACAACGTCTACGAGGGCGGTTGGTGGAGGATGCTTGCGTACCGGTGGACGGATGGACTCAGCGAGCGGACGACGGCGGTGAGCGAGGCGGCGGCAGAGAGGTTTGTGCGGCTGAAGGCGGTGCCGCAGAGCAAAGTGATGGTGCTGACCAATGGAATTGAAGTGGAGGAGTTTGATCCGGAGAAGATTGAGCGTGGCGGATTGCGGAGGGAACTTGGAACTGAGGAGGAATTTGTTTGGCTGGCTGTGGGGAGGGTGACGGCGGCGAAGGATTACGAGAATCTGTTGCGCGGGTTTGCGTTGGTGAAGGCGAAGCGGAATGAAGCGCGACTTTGGATTGCGGGTGAGGAGAGTGAGGAGGGTGAGAGGCTGCGAGGGCTGGCGGCAGAAATCGGAGTGAGTGAGGCGGTGAGTTGGTTGGGGTTGCGAAGAGATGTTGCAGCGTTGATGAGGAATGCGGATGGGTTTGTGCTGTCGTCGGCCTGGGAGGGAATGCCGCTGGTGATTGGCGAGGCGATGGCGTGCGGTTTGCCGTTGGTGGCGACGGATGTGGGCGGAGTGCGGGAGATTGCGGGTGAGTGCGGAGTGATTGTTCCGGCGAAGAATGCGGAGAAGTTGGCGCGCGGGATGAGCGCGGTGATGGAGATGAGTGCGGAGAGGCGCGGGGAGTTGGGAGCGAAGGCGCGAGCGAGAGTGCTGAGCGAGTTTGAGATGGATGGGAAGGCGGAAGTTTGGGAGAGGTTTTACGAGAGAGAACTGAAGGGGTTCGGTGAGGGTGGGGAGAAGGTGAGTGCGCTGAAATTTGGGTGGCCGATTTTGGTGGCGGGAGCTTTGCGGTTGGGTTTGATGATTGCGGTACTGATGCGTACGGGTACGGGTGTGATTACGAGCGGGGATATGCAGAGCTATTTGTTGCCGGGAATGAATCTGGTACGGCATGGGAGATTCTGGAATGCGTTGGGTGCGGAGATTGACCGGACGCCGGGGTACGCGATTTTTCTGGGGATTTTTGGTGAGCATGGGCTGGTTGCGGCAGTGGTTGCGCAGATATTTGTTGAGATGCTTTCGGTTTGGCTGGTGATTCGGATTGCTAAGGGTGTTTATAAGAGGAGCGAGTTCAGGGATCAGATTGCGCTGATGGCGGGTTGGATTTTTGCGGTGGAGCCGCTGTCGTTGATCTTTACGGTGCGGTTGTTGCCGGAGACGGTTTTTGTTTTCTTTTTGTTGCTGACGGTGGATGGGCTGGTGAGATTTTTTGATACGGAGAAGTTGGCGGCGGTTGCATGGAGCGCGTTGTGGATGGTGGTGGCGACGTATGTGAGGCCGGTGGGGTATTACTTGATTCCGCTGCTTGCGATTGGGTTGGCGGCGGTGTTGATGCGGAGGCCGAAGTTGCGATGGAAGGCGCCGTTGGTGGTGATGGCGATTGCAGTTCCATTGCTGGGAGTTTGGCAGGTGCGAAATTTTGTGGAGACGGGGTTTGGCGGGTTCTCGACGGTGGCGGCGAAGAATTTGTATTTTTATCAAGCGGCGGGAGTGGTGGCGAGTGTAGAGGGGAGATCACTTGGCGAGGTGCAGTCGGAGGTTGGGTATGCGGATGCGGATGCGTATTTGCGATTGCACCCTGAGCAGAGGGGTTGGAGTGATGGGCAGAGGGTTGATTATGAGCGCCGAGAGGCGATGAGGGTGCTGAGTGAGCAACCAGCGGAGGCGGTGCGATTGCAGTTGAAGGGTGCGGCGGTGGTGGCGTTGACGCCGGGGGCGGCGGATTTTTTGAGGATGATTGGCGAATATCCGGAGGATGCGCCGGAGAGAGTTGTGGGGAAGAATCTGGTTGTGGAATTTGCGGGATTGCTTAGAAAGCATTTTGGCGTGGCGATGGTGATGGTGATTTTTGAGTTGATATTGTTGGGGATTTATTTGTTTGCGGTGGCGGGTTGTTGGGGAAGTTCGATTGGAAGTTTGAATAAGACGCTGTTGTGGGGATTGATTTTGTATTTTGTATTGGTTTCAGGGGGTGTACAGGCGGTGGGGCGGTACCGGATGCCGGTGATGCCGGTGTTTTGTTTGTTGGCTGCTGGCGGAGTGGTGAGGGTAAGAAATAGACTCGGAACGAAGAGGGCGGAATCATGATGCGGAGTTCATACGTGAAAAATATTTTTGCATGCGGAATTGCGATTTTGATTTTTGCAGGGTGCGCGACGGCGCTTGCGCATGCTCAGGCAAAGCCGGTGGCGAATGCGGTGCTGGCGCTGGATCATGGGTGGCAATTCAGGCAGGCGTTGAAGGAGGGCGAGAAGGACCAGGGCGTGTGGATGGCGGCGAAGGTGCCGGGGGATGTGCATCTGGATTTGCTGGCGAATAAAAAAATTGAGGACCCGTTTTATCGCGATAACGAGACGAGACTGCAATGGATAGAAAAAGTGGGTTGGGATTATTCGTTGGATTTTGAAGTACCTGCGGAGTTGATGGGGAAGCGTAATGTCGATTTGGTTTTCGATGGGCTGGACGGGGCATGTCAGATTTTTTTGAATGGGAAGTTGTTGCTGAGCGCGGATAATGCGTTTCGTGTTTGGAGGGTTCCGGCGAAGAGCGCGCTGCATGCAGGAAAGAATTCGTTATGGGTTAGTTTTGCATCGCCGATAGCAGCGGCGGCGGAGGTAGCGGCGAAGGATCCGTGGAGCGCGAAGACGAAGGTGGATGCGAAGACATATCTTCGCAAGCCGGCGTATGAGTATGGATGGGATTGGGGACCGCGATTTGTAACGAGCGGGATTTGGAAGGCGGTGCGGCTGGAGGGATGGGAGCGGGCACGGATTAAGGATTTTGCCGTGCGTCAGAGGGATGTGACGGCGGAGTCGGCGCATGTGAATGCGGAGGTGGAGATTGATGCGGCGGTAAATGGGCCGGCGCAAGTTAATTTGAGTTACACCGATAATTCGAAGACGGTGAACTTTGTGCGCAAGGTGGATCTGCACATGGGCGCGAATGTGATTGATTTTCCGGTTGAGATACAGCGGCCGAATTTGTGGTATCCGGCGGGGTATGGCGGTCAGCCGTTGTACTCATTCACGGCGCAGATTGTTGGAAGCGGGGTTGTAGTTGAAGAGCGGAAAGTGAAGACGGGGTTGCGGTCGATTGTGCTGGACAGGCATTTGGATCAGTGGGGGCGGTCGTTTCAGTTGATTGTGAACGGGATTCCGGTTTATGCGAAGGGCGCGGATGTAATTCCGTTTGACAGTTTTCCGAATCGCGTGACGACGGCGGATTACAGGCGGATTCTGGAGTCGGCGAAAGAGGCGAATATGAATACGATTCGCCATTGGGGCGGCGGGTATTACGAGAGCGATGAGTTCTATGCGATCTGCGATGAGTTGGGGATCATGGTGTGGCAGGACTTCATGTTTGGCAATGACTGGCAGCCGGGGACATATGAGTTCAAGCAGAATATTGAGGCGGAGGCTGAGGACCAGGTGAAGCGGTTGCGAAATCATCCGAGCATTGTGTTGTGGTGCGGAAACAATGAGACGGAGGAGGCGTTTCATTGGGGTGATAGGGACAAGTTGCCGGCGGATGTGCGGATGCAGATGTGGCAGGATTATTTGACCGAGTTCAGCGGGATATTGACGCGGGTGGTGGCGCGGCTTGCGCCGGAGACGCCGTACTGGCCGAGTTCGCCAAGCGCGGATTACGAAGCGACGAGCGAGAAGTTTGTTTCGGGCGATATGCATGATTGGAGTGTGTGGCATGGGCGGGTTCCGTTCACGGAGTACGAGAAGCACTCCTGGAGATTTGTAACGGAGTATGGATTCCAATCGTTCCCGGAGTGGAAGACGATTGAGAGTTTTACGGAGCCTGAGGACAGGACGGGAATTTTTACGGCGGCGATGCTGGCGCATCAGAAAAACAATGAGGGGAATTCGATTATTGCGGATTATCTGGCGAAGGATTATCCGCAGCCGAAGGACTTCAAGAGTTTTTTGTATGCGAGCCAGGTGCTGCAAGCGGAGGGAATCAAGATTGGTGCAGAGCATTTCAGAAGGAGCAGGCCGGAGACGATGGCGTCGATTTATTGGCAGCTCAATGATTGCTGGCCGGTAGCTTCGTGGTCGAGCATTGACTACTACGGAAGGTGGAAGGCGTTGCAGTATTATGCGCGGAGATTTTATGCGCCGGAGCTGGTTTCTCCGCACATTGAAGAGGGCGCGGTGAAGTTTTATGTCGTGTCGGACAAGACGGTGGCGCATGAGGCGGCGCTGCGAGCGAGGCTGATGGATTTTGATGGGAAGGTTTTGCTGGAGGAATCGCACGGGATTCAGGTGACGCCGTTGAACAGCAAGGTTTACCTTGAGTGGCCGCTCGGGAAGTTGACGGCGGCGGGCGCGGCGGATACGACGAAGGTTTTTGTGGTGGGTGAGCTGGTGGTGGATGGGAAGACGGTTTCGCGGAATTTGATTTATTTGGCGCCGACGAAGATGGTGGCGCTGAAGCCGGCTAAGTTGAATGTGGAATTGACGGGCGGGGCGGGGAGTTATGTTTTGCGGGTGAGTTCTCCGGTGCTGGCCAGGAGTGTTTATGCGAGCTTTGGTGAGCTGGATGCGAAGTACTCGGAGAATTATTTTGATTTGCTGCCGGGAGAGACGGTGGAGATTGGTGTGACGTCTGCGGCGAGCCTCGATGAGTTGAAGGCGAAGTTGCAGGTGATTTCGCTGGTGGATGCGTTTGGTGGAGTGGGAGTGGGAGATGTGGTGAAGGCGGCGCAGTAAAAGATTTATTAAAAAATACAATGCCAAGAAGAATTCTGGTTTCCCACCCTTTCCGCAGAAAAAAGCGGAAAGGATGGGGCACGGAAGATTTTAGTTAGATGAAAAATGAGCAGTAATTTTCTATTAGAACGAGAAGGTGGTTTGGAAGAAGATACGGCGAGAGGCGGGACCTTGCGAGAACATTTGTCCGGCGAGGTTGTTGGAACGATTGAAGAAATTGGAACTCAAGACGCCACCGGGTGTGCCGTAGTTGACGTTGTTGAAGAGGTTGAGCGCCTGGACACGGAAGGTGAGGTTGTACCTGTGGTTGGTCAGATTAGCAGGAGGACCGCCGGGACCGCCGGGACCGTGTCCGCCACCGCGGGGACCGCCGCCGATGCCGCCCATTCCGGGGCCAGGGCCGCCGGGGCCGTTTTGATTGGCGTTGGTTACATTGGATAGCTTTGGGCCGAGTCCGAATGTTCTGCTGGCACTCAAGTTGAAGGCAACTGCAGCTGGACCTTGACCGAGGTTGACGGGAATGGGAATGTAGCCATCAGTGGGGTTGGGATTGAAGCAGCCGTAGACGGTTGAAATGTCAGGAGCCGTGCAGGAGCCTGAATTGGATGCATAGGCTGGACGCGAGTTGAAGAATCCGTTGCCGTTGAAGTCGTTGGGGAGGACGATGTTGAAGGGTTTGCCTGACATAGCAACGAGGAATGGATTGAAGCTGATGCCAAAGGGGCCGGTGTAGTTTGCCATCATGAAGACCATGTTGCGCGAGGCGAAGGCTGCGCGGCCGTAATCCTGTGAGAGATTGTAAGCGTTTGAAGCGGTGCCACCGGCGCTGTCGGTATTGACGAACTGGAGATTGTAGAAACCGCGCACGGTGAGATTTTTAGAAAATCTGACGTTGGCGCTGACCATGACCTGATTCTGCTTGAAAACGGCTTCGGGGTAATATTCGTTGACGTAACCGAGCGCAGGGTCGGGAGTGGCGCCGCCGGGCTGGAGTGGCTGGTTGGAGTTGCGCGTGACCATTTGATGAACGCCGAAGGAGTGCAGGTAGGTGAAGGTAAGCGTGGAGGCCTTGTTGACCTGGCGCTCGATGCTGGTGCCGAATTGCTCCATGTACGGCGAGTGGAAAGTGGGGGAGATCTGCACGGTGGTTTGTGAACTGCTGGAGGTTGCGCCGCAACCCTGTGCGAGAGCCGCGCTCAAGCTGGTCTGATCGAAGCAGGTTGGATTGACGATCTGGTACTGCTTCACGCTGGTTGTGGGGTTCCCGCTGAGGCGATTGGCCTGCAGGATGCTGCCCATCGAGAAGCGGTCGTAGAAGAAGCCGAATCCGGCGCGGAGTACGGTTTTGGTTTGGTTGTTTTTGTGTCCATCGAGGGCGTAAGCCAAAGCCATGCGCGGGGCCCAGTCGCTGTGGTCTGCGATTTGATTCTGGCTTTCCCAGCGCAAGCCGCCGGAGAGTGTGAGGAATTTGTTGAACTTCCAATCGTCCTGAAAGAAGAGTGCGGCATCGAAGACATTGGCATTGAAAGCGGTGGGGCCCTGTGAATAGGTCAGTCGCGTGAGGGAGAGATCTTGAGATTTAGGCAACTGCAGGAAAGTGAAGGTGCCGTTGAAGTTCGAATCGGAGCTGTTAGATTCGCGATTTTCGCGCAGGCGTGTGCCGAATTTGATGGCATGTCTTCCCGCACTCATGGTGGTGATGTTCTGGAACTCGAAGTGATCCTGCGTGTCTTTTGAGGACTGTGCGCTTGCACCACCACCGGTGAAGTTGCCCATGATTTGCTGGGTGGGCGTGACGTCGACCGGTGTTGTGCTGTTGGAATCGTGCATGTACTGGAAGCGCATTTCATTAACGATGCGGTCGTTGATGATTGTCGAGTTGCTGATTTGAACCTGGTGTTCGTTCGTGGTGGAGGTGAGGGATTGCGAAGGCAACTGACTGGCGCTGATGTCGCCGGATTCCGTGTCGTGGTAGAACTGGTAGCGAATGGTGAGGGTGTTTTTTGCGCCTAGCTGAAGGTCGATGCGCGGGGAGATGTTGAAGCGGTTGTGCGGGTTGGCGAGGTTGCCAGAGGTCTGAGTTGTAGAGACGGTGAAGTTTGTGAAGTCGACAGGAAAGTAGGTGTAGACCTGTACGTCGTGATTGTCGCGGTCTTCTGCGCTGATGTAGAAGGAGGCGTTCTTGCCGAGCGACCCATTCAAGGTGCCGTTGAATTGGAGCCGGTCGTAGGGTTGCACATTTGGATCGAAGGGACTGCCGGTGTTGAAGACTTTGTTGTTGTACTGAGCGAAGAAAGAGCCGTGGAGCTTGTCAGTGCCGGGCTTGGTGAGAATTTCAATGCGGCCGTATCCGATGTGATCGAATTCTGCGGAGAAGGGATTTTGGTTGATGCGAATTTCGCGGATGGCGGATTTGGGCGGGAGCTGGCCTCCGGTGAAGCCGTCAATGTAGATTTGGCCGCCATTGGGGCCGGCAGCTGGGCCGGCGAGAGCGGAAAGTTCGCTGGAGAGTTCGTCGGGGTCGTCGGAGAGTGCGTCGAGGTCAGCACCCTTGATGACGATCGCGTTGGAGTTACTGCCAGCTTCGACGTTGACGGTAGTGGATTCATCAGTGACTACGACGCTTTGCTGGTCGGCTTCGATGGCCATGGAGATGTCAACGCGTTTGGATTGTCCGGCGGCGATGGGGATGGGCTTGGATGCGAAGGGCGCGAAGCCACTGGCGGATGCAAGGACGATGTAGCTGCCCTGGATGAGGCCGTCAAACTCATAGCCGCCGGAGGAGTCAGCGACGCCGGTGCCGAGGGTTTTGCCTTTGGAACTGGTGAGCGTGACCTTTGCGCCGGGGATCATGGCACCGGTTTGGTCAGCGACGTGGCCGCGCAGGGCGGCAGTGGGCGCGGAGGGCTGAGGGGCAGCTTGTGTTGCCGGCGTGGCTTGCGGAGTGGCAACTGGTGTTGCCGGTTGTGTAGGTGCGGTGTTCTGAGCGCTCAGCGTGGCGATGGAGGTGACCATCAAAATAAGGATGAGTCCAAAAGACTTCAGATTTTTCAAAACAATATCCCCTTGTAGTTCATGATTCTTCCTAAAAAATGAAAAGCTTACTGAGCACCGGCTGATTCGGCGCCGCCTGAGCCGCCGACGCTCCAATTGGAGAGCAGGTCCTTGCTGGCTGCGGGTGCTTCAAGAAGTGGTTCAACGCCCGAGAGCAAAGTGATGGCAGTGACCTGGCTATCATCACCGGTTGCGACCATCATGACGACATCGCCCTTTTTCAAATCAGCAAAATGAATTTGAGGGGCGCGGCTGAGCATCTGCTGAGTGTCGTGAGAGCCGGAGCCGTTGGTAGTGCCGCCTTTTCCGTTGCCGGAGTTATTGCCGAAGGAGGGGCGTTGCGCACCGGATTGATTTTGCGTGCTGCCGGAGGCTGGAGTTGCGGCACCATTTGCTCCGGATTGCGGGGATGCATTTGCACCGGCTTTCAGGCGCGCGCCAAGCATTTGAGCCATCTGGTCAGGCAACTGGCGCATCTGCGCGTCGCTTGTGATGTGGACGGTGACCTGTTTCTTTGTGGCGAGATCCTTGAGCGAGAAGGTTGATGCGGCGGCGTCGATGCTGTCGATTTTTCCGGAGAGATTGAGAAAGGTTCCGGAGACGACTTCAGTAGCGACGAGGTCAGTGCCGTCAGGATTTTTGGCGCCGCGTGCGCGCAACTGATCGCCTGTGTGGATGGAAGAGAAGGGCGCGGCTTTGGCCTGGTCGTAGCTGACAGATGTCGCTGCGTAACGCTTGAGTATTGTGGCGGCGCTGGTGTGGATGGTGATGGTCTTTGCATTAGCGCCGATGCCGCTGGTTATTTGAATGACGCCGGATGCGCTGTCGATACTCTTGACGAGACCGTTGACGCCGTTTTTCTGCCAGTCCTCATTATCCTTTTGCTGCCTGGCGGCGAGGTCCTGTGCCTTGATGGCGATGATGCGGAGGGCAGTAGCAGGGGTGGCGGTGGTGTCGAGAGTGACGAGGACACGGTCGCCTTTTGCGATATCAGCGAGGGTGATGTTGTCAGCGGTGCTGAGATCTTTTTGTCCGGGGGCGATGCGTTTGAAGACGGTGTTGGCAGTGACGGTGAAGGCCTGCTCTTGTCCGGCGTCAGATTTGACGGTGAGGGCGTTGCCATTCAATTCGGTCAGTGTGCCGAGGACGCGCGCCGGGGTTTGCGCGGCGAGATTGAGCGCGATGGCAGAGAGCAGCAATAGGCCGCAGAGGCCGATGGAAACTGAGAATTTGCGAGCAACAAAGCGATGATTCAACACATGGTTCAACATCGGATTCTCCTGAATCACGAACTTTAGCGGATTCGAATGTCGTTACATAGGGGTTGACGTTTAATTGCGCAAAAAAGTTGAGGCAGGCGCACAGAATGTTGCAGGATGCGGGAAGAAGGAGTGAGCAAAAAGGAACTGACAAATGCGATGAAGATTTAACTTCTATTTTTAGAGTTCAATGCACGATTTCTGCGGTGACCAGGAAGGTGAAGCTGCCGGAGGAGTTCGGTGTGATGTGGGAGATGCGGCGGGTGTGAATGACGATGGCATTTTGGGACCAGAGGTTGAGGACGGGTAGATCGCGGAGAAGGATTTTTTGCACTTCGATGTAATCGCGTTGGCGCTGAGCCTGGATGGGATTTTCTTCTCCGTCATTGACGAGCGCGTCGAGTTGGGGGTTGGAGTAGAAGCCGCGGTTACCGCCTTTGGGAGGCTGTGAGGAAGTGGCGTAAGCGTATTTGAAGATGCTGGGCTGCTCGTTGCCGCCGACCCAGCGCAGAGTGTACATGGAGAATGCGCCGTGGACGACGTCGGAGTAGAAGGTGGCGAACTCGTTGCTGTGAATGTCGAGCGCGATGCCGACTTGAGCGAGTTGCTGCTGAAGAACTGCGGCGAGGAGGCGTGCACTTTCATCGGTGCTGGTTTTGATGGAGGTGCGAAAGCGAATGCCATCGGAGCGGCGCGGGTAGCCGGCTGCGTCGAGGAGTTTTTCTGCTTTGGATGGATCGTAAATGAGGTTGCCGGGGTCGCTGGGTTCTGGTTGCCAGTAGGCCCAGTGTGAGGTGGGGAGAAGGCTTTGCGCGAGTTGGGCGTGTCCGCGCAGGAGGGTTTGAATGATGAGCGGTCGATTGATGGAGTAGCCGATGGCGCGACGAACGCGCGGATCGCGAAGGATTGAGTCGCGGGTGTTGAAGCTCAGATATTGGAGGACGGTTCCGGGGGCTTCTTCAATGACGAGGTTGGGTTGAGCGGCGAGGACGGGGAGAGTGTCCATGGTGGTGGGATTGACGCTGATGTCGGCGGAGGCTTTTTCAAGTTCGAGGGTGCGGGTGTTGGAGTCGGGGACGACGGAGAAGCGGATTTTTTTTAACTTAGGCGACGATTGCCAGTAATTTTGATTGGCTTCAAGAACGACTTCCTGATCGATGGCTTCTGAGACGAATTGAAATGGGCCGGTGCCGATAGGGTGCTGCGCGAAGTCTTTACCGCTGCCGTAGGGGACGATGCCCATGGCGCTGGAGGCGAGATTCTCAAGGAGGATGTTGTCAGGATGCTTGAGGTGAAAGATGACGGTGGAGGGGTCAGGTGTATCGATATGGTCGACGGATGCGAAGGTGTTGGCTTTGGGTGAGATGACGGCGCCGACCAGCATGGAGTCGATGGTCCACTTGACGTCGCGCGAGGTGAGGGGACGGCCATCTTGAAAGTGAATGTTGGGGCGCAGGTGAAAGATGTAGGTGCTGGTGTTGGGGAGTTCCCAACGCTCGGCGAGTGCGGGTTTGAAATTGTAGTTCGAGTCGCGTACGACGAGGCCGTCGAAGAGGAGTTCCTGAAGATGTTCGGAAACGGCGTCGGTGCCGATGCGGGGATCGAGACTGTTGGGTGAGTTTTCAATGAGGACGACGACAGTTTGATGGTCGCTCTGGGGGGAGTGGCAACTGGTGAGGGTTGCGGTGAGCGCGATGAGGATGATGGCGGTGATGCGGTTAAACATGTGTCACCTGACCGAGGATGACAGGGCGCGCTGCTCCTGTGGCGGCGGGGATGTTGCCGGGGCGATGATGCCAGGTTTGCCAGGCGAGGAGTGCGAAGGCGACGGCTTCTTTGGCTTCGGCGGGTATGCCGTGGGCGGCAGAGGTAGAGAGTTCGCAGCCGAGAGGACAGAGGCGCGTGGCGAGCAGGTTCATGAGCGTTTGATTGCGCGCGCCGCCACCAGAGACGATGTAGTCGACTTCAGCGGATTTGAATTTTTTGCGGATGAAGGTTTTGTAGGCGTGGGTGATGGAGTCGGCGGTGAGCGCGGTTGCGGTGGCGAGCGCGTCTTGAGAGCGGCGGGAGTGTTTGCGGCAGAGGGCGAGGAATTTTTGCGCGTACTCGCGACCGAATTGTTCGCGGCCGGCGGTGCGGGGCGGGGGTGTGGAGAAAAAAGGATTGCGGAGCAGCGATGAGAGTACGGGAGTGAGGATGCGGCCAGTGGCTGCGATTCGGCCGCTGGGATCGAAGGGTTGATTGAAGAGTAGTTGGGCGAGGGCATCGATGAGCATGTTGCCGGGGCCGGTGTCGAAGGCGATGAGCTGATCGGCTGACGCGGAGGCGGGAATGGCGGTGAGATTGGCGATGCCGCCGATGTTTTGCAGGACGCGGGCGCGGGTGGGGTGAGCGAAGAGAGTGAAGTCGAGGAAGGGAACGAGAGGCGCGCCTTGGCCGCCTGCGAGGATGTCGGCGGGACGGAAGTTGGAGACGACAGGGATGCTGAGTTCGGCGGCGAGGATGGCGGCTTCGCCGAGTTGCCAGGTGCAGGGGAATTTCTTGCCGAGGTAAGTGGCGGCTTTGGCTTGGTGGTAGAGAGTTTGACCGTGGCTGCCGATGAGCGAAATTTTGTGGGGATGCTTGAGAAGGGTTTTTTTGACGGCGTCGGCGTAGGCGATACCGAGTCGCCAGTTGAGGCGCGCGAGTTCGGCGGTGGAGATGGAGCCGGCGTTCATCGCGGCGAGGATTGATTTGCGCAGAGCGGGCGTGAAGGGATGGCCGAGGTGGGCGAGGAGCTTGAGCTTGGCACCCGTTGGAGTAGGTTGGATGCGGAGGATGGCGACGTCGATTCCATCGGCGGAGGTTCCGCTCATGATGCCGGCGACGGTCATGGATTTGACGGCTTTAGTTTTCGTGCTCACGTTTGGCCTTCCCTCAGGGGCTAAAGCCCGACTTCTTATAAATAGATTAACGGCAAGACTGAAGTCGTGCCCTTTCAAAACCTTGCCTCACACTTTTTTTTCATTTTGTTCTTAAGCATCCATTTCAATTAATTCTCTGAATTTCAGAATGCGTGTGCGGAGGGATTCGAATTGGGTTGCGGTGAGGGGCTTGGGTGTTGGTTTGTTGAAGAGACGGCTACGCTGGCGAGCGAGGTGATTTGCGCGGGAGAGGAGGAGAGTGCGGAAGGCGGAGGAGCGTTCGGCTTCGCGGAGAATGGATTCGTATGAGGCGAGGATGAGCTCGGGGCTGTGGCAGATTTCGATGAGGTCGATGCCTGAATGAATCGCGGTGATGGCGGCTTGCGAGATGGGGAGGAATTTGAGAATTCCACCCATTTCCAGATCGTCAGAGAAGATGATCCCTTTGTATTTCAATCTTTTGCGCAGAATAGTTGAAGTCCAGAATGAAGAGGCGGTTGCAGGGGTTTGTTTGGAAGGTGTGCCGGGATAGGCGGCGTGGTTGACCATGATCATCGGCAATTCGGCATGGAGGGCGCGGTAGGGTGCGAGGTCCTGGCTCCAGAGTTGTTGGAAGGTGCGATGGATGGCGGGTGTGTCGTGATGGGAGTCGAGTGTGCCGCCGCCGAGGCCGGGGAAATGCTTACCGCATCCGACTACGTTGTGGGCGCGGAGGCCGGCGAGGAAGTTTTGAGCATAGGCGATGACGCCATCAGTGTTGGGTGATGTGGAGCGAGTGCCCATGACAGTGGAGGATGCGGGGAGAGCGAGATCGAGGACGGGGGCGAGGGTGGTGTTGAAGCCGAAGGCGCGGATGGAGCGGGCGATGAGTTCGCCGTGTTGGCGCATGAGGGCGGGTTTGCCGGTGTTGAAGACGGATTGGGCGGAGGGGCTTGGTGCGAGGGCGTCACGGAGGCGGTCGACGGTGCCGCCTTCAACATCGACGCAGCGGAAGGCGTGAGGCGCGCAGAGCGAGGTTGCGTCGGCGAGGAGTGAGCGGGTTTGTGCGGCGCTTTGAATGTTGCGGCGGAAGAGGATGATGCCGGAGGGCTGAACAAGACGGAGCCAGGTGCGCTCGAAGCTGGTGAGCTCTGTGGCGCTGAGGCCGACGACCATGAGAGAGCCAACTGATGCGCGGAGATTTTTAATATTAGAAGTACTCATACTGTGTGAGAACTCCTTTCGCGAACGTCATTACCTTTATAAGAGAACATTGATGAGTTTGAATCATCAGTTATGGAAATAGAAAAACATCCCTCAGTGGCTAAAGCCAGAGAGAATATGCGGAGCTGATGGCACGACTGAAGTCGTGCCCTTTCAAAACTGTGCATGACGAGAGACGTGCTAAACAATCTTCCATAAGAAAGTTTGTTTCTGTCAGGAGCAATTTTAATCATCCGGCTTAGTCCTTCTTTAGTTCCTGCTGCAACTCTTCGAGGAGGTTGAGGGCTTGGAGAGGAGTGAGGGCGTTGACTTCAGTTTCAGCGATGCGGTCGACGATGCGCTGGGAAAGCGGAGTGAAGATGGTCATCTGCATGGGAGCTTCGGTTTCGACCTGGACGTTTTGGCGTTCGGCTTTCTCGTGCTGGCGCAGGACGTGTCGTGCGCGTTCGATGACGGCGGCGGGAAGGCCGGCGAGCTTGGCAACTTCAATGCCGTAGCTTTTGCTGGCGGCACCGGGTTCGATGGCGTGGAGGAAGACGATCCCCTTGGCGGATTCTTTGAGCGTGACTCTCAGGTTGCGCACGCGTTCGAGTTTTTCTGCGAGGAGAGTGAGCTCGTGGTAGTGCGTGGCGAAGAGAGTGCGCGCGCCGATTTCGGAGTGGAGGAATTCGACAGTGGCCCAGGCGAGAGAGAGGCCATCGAAGGTCGAAGTACCGCGGCCCATCTCGTCGAGTAGCACGAGCGAACGTGGAGTTGCGGTGTTGAGGATGGTTGCGGTCTCTGTCATCTCGACCATGAAGGTGGAGCGGCCACGGGCAAGATTGTCGCTGGCGCCGATGCGTGTGTAGATGCGGTCGACGAGGCCGAGGCGGAGTTTTTCTGCGGGGACGAAAGAGCCCATTTGGGCCATGAGGACGAGCATGGCGGCCTGGCGCAGGTAGGTGCTTTTGCCGCCCATGTTGGGACCGGTGATGAGGAGAAGGCTGGGGCCTGAGGCGCTGATGTGGAGATCGTTGGGAATGAAGCGGCCATCGCGGGTTTCTTCCATCCACTGCTCGATGACGGGATGGCGCGAGGCGACGGCTTCAAGGACGAGATCGTCGGTGAGTTCGGGGCGGGTGTAGCGGCGCGATGCGGCGAGGTGCGCGAAGTTGGCGAGGAGGTCGGCTTCGGCGACGAGCGATGCGGTGCGACGGATGCGACTGGCGTAGGAGAGGACAGTCTGGCGGAGTTCGGCGAAGATGCGCTTTTCAATTTCGATGGAGCGATCATGCGCAGTGAGGATTTTGACTTCGTACTCTTTGAGCTCGGGGGTGGTGAAGCGCTCGGCGTTGACGAGAGTTTGCTTGCGCTCGTAGTCGGCGGGGATTTCAGATTTGAGATTGGCCTTGGTGATCTCAATGTAGTAGCCGAAGACTGAGTTGTAACGAACTTTGAGGGAGTTGATTCCGGTGCGGGCGCGTTCCCGTTCTTCAATGGCGGCGATGGATTGGCGGCCAGTGGTGGAGATGGCGCGGAGGTCGTCGAGCTCGGAGTTGATGCCGTTAGCGATTGCGCCGCCGTCGGCGAGGGTGAGGGGCGGTTCGGCGACAAGAGTGCGGTCGATGGTGGCGGCGAGATCGGCGAGGGGGTCGAAGCGAGTGTTGATGGATTGCCAGAGCGGGGCGGTGGCGCGGGCGAGCTCGGCGTGGAGCGCGGGGAGACGGAGGAGGGATGCGGCGAGAGAGCGGAGATCGCGGGGTCCGGCAGAATCGAGGGAGAGACGGGCGAGAAGACGCTCGAGGTCGAGGATTCCGGTGAAGGAGCGGCGGAGTTCTTCGCGGCGAATTAAATCTGTGGTGAGTTCTGAGACGGCTTGGTAGCGGGATTCGATTTGCGCGCGGTCGACGAGTGGGCGCAGGATGGTGGATTTCAGAAAGCGCTTGCCCATGGGAGTGAGGCAGGCATCGAGACAGTGAAAGAGAGTGGTGCGATTGTCCTGGCCGGCGAAGAGGGGTTCGAGAAGTTCGAGGTTGCGAACGGTGACCTGATCGAGTTCGAGGGCTGTGGAGTGTTGCTCAAATCTAATTGACTCGATGTGCTGTGCATCGAGCTTTTGGGTGGTGCGAAGGTAGTGAAGGATGGCGCCGATGGCGATGGTGGCGGCGGGGTGGTCCGTGAGGCCGAGGCCGTCGAGGGAGTGGACGTTGAATTGGCGCTCGATGAGGGGGCGGGCGAAATCGTGGGTCCAGATCCAATCGTCGAGGCGGGTGCGGGTGGGGATGCGCTCGAGTTGTGGCGAAATTTGGGAGGTGGTGGGGATGAGGAGTTCGCGTGGGCTGGCTTTGAGGAGTTCGTCGATGGCTTGAGATTCGGCGGAGGAGCCGGAAAATTCGAAGACGCGGAATTCTCCGGTGGAAACGTCGAGCAAGGCGATGGCTTTGCTGTCGGAGGATTCGGCGAGGGCGGCGAGGTAGTTGGATTGTTCTTCGGAGAGGGAGGGGTCGAGGGCAGTGCCGGGAGTGAGGACGCGTGTAACTTCGCGGCGGACGATTTTTTTGGTGAGTTTGGGGTCTTCCATCTGGTCGCAAATGGCGACGCGGTAGCCTTTGCGGAGAAGGCGGTTGAGGTAGTTTTCGGCGGCGTGGTAGGGGACGCCGCACATGGGGAGCTGGCGTTCGCGGTCGCGGGCGGTGAGGGTGAGTTGGAGCTCGCGGCTGGCGGTGACGGCGTCGTCGTAGAAAAGCTCGTAGAAGTCGCCCATGCGGAAGAAGAGGAGTGCATCGGGATTTTCGCGCTTGGCCGCGGTCCATTGACGCATGAAGGGGGTGAGTTCGGAGTCTTTGGGCGGAGATTTTTTGTCAGGATTGGTGTTGGGCGGGAAGAGAGAGGGGGCGTCATCAATGGAAGGCGCAGCCGGGGCGGGAGTGGCCGGGGGATTTTGATCTGGTTCGGGTTGGGGATTGTCGTTGATCACTTGCTAACAAGATTACAGTGCAGGAGGGGAAGAATTGGCGGTGGAATTCAGGGTTGAATTCGGAATGGGAAGTACGGGGTTATTGAGCTGGTTTGCGGAGACGGTAGTAGATGGCGATTAGGGTGAGACTACCGCAGGTGAGTAGGCTGGCGCTCATGCCGAAGATGAGGGAGGGGTCGTGCTGGAGACAGCCGTGGATGATGCCGACGATTTGCAGGATGCTGAAGCCGCCGAAGGTGATGATGGAGACGCCTTCAGAGGATTTTTTGCGCAGGAGTGCGATGAGTTGGGGGACGAAGAGGATGGCGTTGCCGAGAAGGCCGAGGCCGAAGAGGAATGCGAAGGTTTCTTTCATGGTTGCTCCGAGGATTCAGTTTATATGAGGGATATTGCGCGATTGAGTGGTGGATTGGGGAAGCGAAATTTAGATTGCGGATTTCAGCGGAGATTTTTGGTGGGGTTCGGGCGACCCTCCGGGGCGCGAGGCTTGTTGGTCGGATTACCCAGGGTTGCCCCTTCGCTATGCTCAGGGTTCACCCTGGGCTATTTTCAGACCTCCCTCCGGGAGGTAAAGCTATGGAGAATTTGTAGGCTTCCGTTAAATGAGGTGTATTGCCATGTGGGTCTAAATCAGAGGTTACCCAAGAGCAAGATTTCAAGATCATTTGTGTCTGAGATTCCAATAATTTCTCGGGTGATTGAGGTCACACGTATACTTGAAAGTTGCGGGATAGGGTGATGGTATGTACCTGTTGTGGCTGAGGGTTGCGGAGATTTTGTACGCGGCAGCGGCGTTGGCCGCGCTGCCTGCGGTGCTCTATGGAATGGAGCGTTGGCGGCGGTTTGCGGTGCCGGTGGCGACGTTGGCATTTATCTTTCATTTTGTGTCGGTGGTGGAGACGCTGGGCATGGCGCATCGTTGGGTTCCGGTGGGGATTCGCGAGTCGGAGTCGATGATGGGGCTGGTGGTGGCTGGATTGTTTTTGGTGATCTGGCGCTTCTATCGGACTTTCAGTTTTGGAATTTTTGCACTGCCGGCGGCGTTCTTCCTGGTGCTGGCTCCGGCGCTGGGGCCGGATGGGTATGCGTTTCCATCGACGGGCGTGAAGCACGGATGGCTGGTAGTGCATATTGCGCTGCTGGTGGCGGCGTTTGTGGCGCTGGGGTTCAGTGTGATTGCGAGCGGATTTTACCTGCTTCAGGAAAAATATTTGAAGGCGAAGATGAAGCCGGGCGGACCGAAGTGGTGGGTACCTCTCGATTGGCTGCCGCCGCTTGATACTCTGGAGCGGATTGCGCATTTGATGCTGATGATTGGGTTCCCATGCATGACGGTGGGGCTGATGATTGGGTCGCTGCTGGCGCAGGAGAAGGTCGGGCCTTCATATTTTCTGGATCCCAAAGTGGTGGCATCGTTCGTGATGTGGGGAGTCTTTGTGATGCTGCTGTTCTTGCGGCGCAGCGCAGGATTGCGCGGGAAGAGGGCGGCGTATTTATCAGGCGCTGTCTTTATCGCGATGATCCTTGTGTGGGCGGCTAACGTGGTGAGCCAGGTTCACAAGTTTGGTGCGCAATGACACTGAAGATTTTGGGGGTCAATCACAAGACTGCACCGATCGATCTGCGTGAGCGGATTGCGATCTCGCGGGAGGCGCTCAGTGAGGCGACTACTTCACTGGCGGCGATGGCGGGAGTGACGGAGTGCATGATTGTGTCGACCTGCAACCGCGTGGAGATTGTGGCAGCGGTGGACGCGGCGGGCGACGCGGCGCTGGCGAATTTCATGGTGCAGCGCTTCAATCTGACGGCGGCGGAGTTGAAGCCGCATCTCTACGAGCATCGCGAGCGGGAAGCGGTGAAACATCTTTTCCGCGTGGCTGCGAGTCTGGATTCGATGGTGGTGGGCGAGCCGCAGATTCTGGGACAGGTGAAGGAATCGTTCACGGTAGCGCGCAAGTGCGGGACGGTGGGCGGGCAGCTTGAGCATTTGCTGCAGAGTGTTTTTGCGGCGGCGAAGAAGGTGCGCTCAGAGACGGAGATTGGATCGAGCTCGGTATCGATTGCGTCGGTTGCGGTGGAGTTGGCGCGGAAGATTTTTGGATCGTTGAGCGGGCGAACGGTTTTTCTGGTGGGCGCGGGCAAGATGAGCGAGCTTGCGGCGCGGCATTTGGTGCAGCAGGGCGCGGACAAGATTGTGGTGACGAACCGGACAAGAGAGCGCGCGGAAAAGATGGCAGCGCACTTCAACGGGACGGTGGTTGATTTCAGTAAAGTGTATGAAGCGGCGGGGCAAGCTGATATTGTGATTACCTCGACGGGCGCACCGAAGCACATTTTCAGTCGCGCACATGGCCAGGAGTTTTTGCATCGCCGGCGGAACAAGCCGATGTTCTTTATTGATATTGCTGTGCCGCGCGACGTTGAGCCGGCGATGAACAAGCTGGAAGGCATGTTTGTCTACGATATTGACGATTTGCAGGCGGTGGCTGCGGCGCATTTGGCCGAGCGCAGCCAGCATGCGGACCAGGCCGAGGCGATGATTGCGCGCGAGGTGGAACGCTTCCACGAGCGGCAGAGAGCGGTGAATGTGGCGCCGGCGATTGTCTCCCTGCAACAACATGCCGAGGAGTTGCGCCAGGCTGAGTTGAAGCGGGCGGCGGCGAGGCTGGGGAGTTTGAGCGCTGAGCAGGTGGCAGCGGTTGAAGCGTTGACGCGAGGATTGGTGAACAAGTTTTTGCATCCGCCGATGCAAGCGTTGAAGCAGGCTGCACGAGAGAATGATGGAGTGCGGCTGGAGGCGGTGTTGAACGAGTGGGGCCTGGAGATGGACACGGCCGAATTGCTTGAGGTTCATTCCGCCAATACAAAGAACATTGAAGATGAAGATGGAGGGCAGGAATGAAGCTGCGAATTGGAAGCCGGGGATCGCAACTTGCCCTTTGGCAGGCGCATCACATCTCCGCGTTGTTGCGGGGTGCGGGTCACGAGGTGGAGCTGGAGATTATCAAGACGACAGGTGACAGGCTGCAGGAGATTACGTTTGCGCAGGTGGGCGCGGTGACGGGGTCGAAGGGAATTTTTACCAAAGAGATTGAAGAGGCGTTGGCTGAGGGTCGCGTGGATTTGGCGGTGCACTCGCTGAAAGATTTGCCGACGGAGTTGCCGCCGGGATTTGCGCTGGCAGCGACGCCGAAGAGAGTGGATGCACGTGATGTATTTGTCAGCGTGAAATATGGAAGCATTGCCGAGTTGCCGGCGGGTGCGAAGGTTGGGACGAGCAGCGCAAGACGACGGGCGCAGTTGAGTTCGTTCAGGCCGGATCTTGAGTTGGTGGAGTTTCGCGGGAATGTGGATACGCGGTTGAGGAAGCTGGGCGAGGGGCAGGTGGATGGAATTCTGCTGGCGGCTGCGGGCCTGGATCGCCTGGAGAAGACGGAGTGGGTGCGGGAACGGATTGAGCCTGAAATTATTTGCCCGGCAACGGGGCAGGGATCGCTGGGAATTGAGATTCGACTGGGAGATGAGAAGACGGCTTCAGCTCTGGAGTTTTTGAATGACGGTCCGACGCGATTTGCGATTACAGCGGAACGTACGGCGCTGAATGCGCTGGGTGGTGGTTGCCAGACGCCGATTGGCGCTCATTGCAGGGCGATTGAAGGCGAGTATGAGATTCTAGGCGTGGTTGCTGCGCCAGATGGGTCGCGGATTATCAAAGCGCGGCAGACAGGAACGGATGCTGTGGCGATAGGTAAGGCGTTGGCTCGGGAGCTGATCGCAGGCGGAGCCGGAGAACTGCTGGAGTTGCCTGCGTGACAGTGAAAGTGCTGGTGACTCGAGCTGCGGATCAGGCTGGCAAGCTGAGCGAGGCACTGCGCACGGCTGGTTTTGAGCCAGTCGAGGTTCCGGTGCTGGAGATTGTTCCGCCGGAGAGTTTTGCGGCGCTTGATGCGGCGATACGCAGAGTTTCCACTTACGATTGGCTCATACTGACAAGTACGAATGCGGTGCGTGTACTTTGCGAACGCGCTAAAAAGCTATGCGTGGAGCTGGCTGCGTCGGATGTGCGCGTGGCCGCGGTTGGGAGGGCGACGGCCGAGGCAGCGAAGGCGATTGGACTCAAGGTCGATTTGATCCCGGAGAAGTATGTTGCGGAAGGGTTGCTTGAAGCATTTGAGAAGGCTGGATTGGGCGGGTTGGAAGGCAGGCGTGTGTTGCTGGCGAGAGCGGCGTTGGCGCGCGATGTGATTCCTGAGCGGCTGAAGGAGCTTGGAGCGATAGTTGAGGTGGTTGAGGCGTACCGGAACCAGATTCCTATGGGTGCGGCGGAGAAGTTGAGAGCAGCGATTGCGATGGGGTTTGAGGTTGCGGTATTTACCAGCTCTTCGAGCGTGCGGCATTTGTCTGAAGTGACGGAGAAGGCTGGAGTGAAGTGGCCACTGATGGGAGTGCGAGCGGTTTCGATTGGGCCGGTTACGAGCCAGACACTGCTTGAGTCTGGATGGAAGGTTGCGGCAGAGGCTGAGCCATCTGATATTGGTGGATTGGTGGAGGCTGTGAAGCGGGTGATGGATTAAGTTGGAATTTATTTAGTGTCAACGATGTGCGATTGGATTTTTATATTTGGTTTATTACATAGATTCAAGACTCATCACTCTCAAACTTTTCATAATGTTTTTCTGCGCTGACTGGTTCAGCTGTTTCATAGTCTTCAAATTGAAAGAGGACAGGACGCGCTTGTTTGCGGATAACGGGCTCGCTTTCAATCACTTCATGAGAAAACTTTTCAACAGGAGGCGACTTGATTTCTGGAGTGTTCAGGAGAGATGTAAAGTGCACGGCTTCAGCGTCAACCGGGCGAGGTTCTCGTCCAAAGCGAAGCATGCAGATGATTCCTAAAACTCCGAGTACGAGAATCACAATATCAATTGGCCAGAGCACAGAGGTGGGGATGCCGTTGAACCAGGATGCGTTTTGATCGTCCATGTACAGGGCCAGTGCAAGAAGGAAAGCTGCAAAGAGCAAGATGCTGCCAAGATTTAGGAACAGTCTGCCAAATGGGGTGATCTTGCGCATGCGAAAGATTCTAATTGCTGAGTGTGGGCTTTTGGAATCTAACTCTGCCAGGTTTTGTCTTTTGATACGCAAAGGTACTCAAGGGGGCAGGATTTGCATTTGGGTTTTCGGGCGATGCAGAGAGCGCGTCCGTGATGGATGATCTGGTGGGAGTAGCGGATCCAGTGGTCGGGCGGGAGTATTTGTATGAGCTCCTGCTCGACTTTTTGTGGAGTTTCAGATTTGGCGAGACCGAGGCGGCGACTGATACGCAGGACGTGGGTGTCGACGACGATGCCTTCGGCTTTGTTGAAGCAGACGCCGAGGACGACATTGGCGGTTTTGCGAGCGGCACCGGGGATGGTGATGAGTTCGGCGAGGGTTTCGGGGACTTGCGAGTTGAAATCGGCGACGAGTTTGCGGGCCGCGCCCTGGAGAGATTTTGCCTTGTTGCGGAAGAAGCCGGTGGTGCGGATGAGGGCTTCGAGTTGGGGGAGTGTGGCCCTGGACATGGCGGCGGGAGTGGGGAATCGGCGGAAGAGTTTAGGAGTGACCATGTTGACGCGCACGTCCGTGCATTGGGCGGAGAGGATGGTGGCGATGAGGAGTTGGAAGGGCGAGGAGTGATGGAGCGCGCACTCGACTTCGGGGTAGGTTTCGTCGAGAATTTTCAGGATTTCGGCGACCCGCTCGGGGTTGGTGGATTTGGTTTTTTTGAGGGCGGGCATGGATTGATTCTAACCCCGAGTCTCAAATTACGAGAGTGGTTGCGTGTGGATGAGATGGATTGAATTTAGTTGATGCCAGTTTGCAGTGTTTGTGCATAGACTTGTTGCACTCGATGCGAAGTTGGGCATCCACCTTTCAAAAAAGCATGAGGAAACAAATGAAACTATTTGCATGGGTGCTCACAGTTGTTGCGCTGTTATTGCCTGCCGAAGTCAATGGCAAAGCTCAGACGAAGTCAACTTTGCCGACGACGTATACATTGACGGAGACGGTAGGAATGTTTGGTGATCCTTTTACAGTGGAGGTAGCCCGCAAAGGTAATTTCGGATACATGAAGCACTGGACGAAGGGAACGAATGTGGTGAGTTCCCTGACAGTGGTCAACATCGCGAAAGGCGAGGAGATTACCTGGGACCCGAATGCGAAGCCGATTGATTGCAACCGGTCGCAGTTCACCGGGAGCTGGGGCGATCCGTTTGAGGATGGCGCATCCATGCTGGATGATTTGAAAAAGATGAACCCGAAGCTGGCGGGGACGGAGCAGTTTCTTGGCATGACGGCGAATGTTCTGGAAGCTGATGGACCGACGGAACTGGGCAAGATCAAGGTGTGGGTGGATGCGAAGTCAGGCGCGCCACTGAAGATGACGGCGACGCCTGTGGGAGCGGCAACGAAGGTGCTGAGCGAGATTACGCAGCTCTCGTTGGCAGCGCCTTCGGATGCACTCTTCAAGACGCCGCCGAGTTGCGCTGCGACGGTGAATGCGCCACCCGCGCCGACCGAAGATGAGGAGACGGCGAAGCTGACGAATGATGTTGCGAGCAACTATGTTCGCGCGATTATGAGCCCGGAAAGCAAGGAGAGCTGCTCAATTATTTACAAGGTGGTGCAGGCCGGAACGATGCAGCCGATTGCGCCGACGTACACGGTTTCAGTGGATATTGGGAATGTTGGCGGCGCGAGGCACAAGATCACTGGGGTGAACGGTGTTTACAAGATAGCGAATATTCCGCCGAATTTTACTTTGGAGACGGATTTTGGGGATACGGCGGGGGACAGTTTCGCGCTGATTCACCGGCAGTGCTTTGGGCCGGAAACTGTGCTGCTGTATGTGATCAAGAACCCGGCGAAGACGACGGATGGCGGGGATTATTTGTGGGTGAAGAGTGGGAAGTACGCAGGGAAGAAATAGGCGATGCTTCAGGACTCCCAGGTCTCAGAGACGAGATCTGGGACATCCGGAGAAGTTGGCCCCCAACGTGCGCTCCGGAGGGGGGGGAGGGGGGTAGGCTGTGAAACTGTGACGCGTTCGCTATTGCCGGGGTGGCAGAGGTTAGATTCACAGCGAAGGATGAACAATTCTTGTGCATGGATCCATTGTGCAGGAGATGAACGTAATAATCTGCAACTGCTTACGATACTCTTATTTTGAAATGAATTTTGTTGGATGCACGATCATGATTTTGAGCTGGTGATTCAGATTATGAAAACTGAAGTTGTGAAGTCGGTTCCGAAGAAAGAGCAGTGGCTCTATGAAAACCCGCAGGCACTCAAGAGTGTCTTGCAAGGGTAGGTGAGGCTGCTGATGAAAAAACTGTTAATCACGGGAGGTTTTTAAATTACGTGCAGGAAATAACAAAATAATTCCAAAACGTCCTCAGTGAGATTCATTCAGTGAATCCCCGGTCTCAAAATCGAGACCGGGGGCAGCACCTGCGGTACGGCAGACGCGGCTTCGTCGCAAACGCATACTTTTACTTTTTGTCAGTTTTTGGCGCTGGAGCTGGCTTGGGTGCAGGTGCGGGCTTGGGCGCGGGAGCAGCGTCGGTGGATTTGGTGTAGAGGATGCTCTTGGTGCCGCCTCCGCAGGTGCCGACGACTTTTCCGTCGCCTTCTTTGCCCTTATCGACGATGGTCAAGGTGGGATTGGTTCCACCGTTGGCTTCAATTTTCTTGGCGATTTCGTCTTTAAGTTCGTCGCAGGATTTGGGGCCGGATTGTGCTGAGAGTGTGAGCGATGCGCAGAAGAGAACTGCGGCTGTGATGAGAAGTTTCATGGTTGAACTCGCTTTCTGCCCGCAAGGGTTGCGGACGATGATGGTAATAGTATTCACGGCAAGTCAGGATGGCGAGGGTTATTTTTGGATGAAACAGTACATTGGTTGGCAAGTAAAAAGTGGGAAATACCCACTTTAATATATGTGGGATATATGGTAAGCTCTCTGTATGGCTACGAATGCGGTGATTAAAGACAATAATTTTGAGCTGGTATCGGAGTTCATGCAGCCGGATGCGAAGAAGAGGCTTTCGCTCGGCGTTGCGGCTCAGGGGAAGGCGTATAACATTTACAAAAATTCTTTGGGGCAGTTGATTCTGGATCCGGTGCGGACGGTACCGGCGTCGGAAGCCTGGCTCTATGAGAACCCGAAGGCACTTGCCAGCGTGAAGCAGGGATTGAAAGAAGCTGCGGCGGGGAAGACGGTAGAGCGCGGGAGCTTTGCGAAATACGCGAAGGCCGCTGATCGAGGGTAGTCTGTGGAACGCAAGATTCGATTGACCCCGACAGCCGATACGCAGTTAAAGGCGCTTGAAGGTAAGACGGTATATGCGCAGGTGTTGAAGACGCTGGGATTGCTAGAAATGAATCCGCAACATCCAAGTTTGAAGACGCATGAGTTCACTTCGTTGCGAGGAGTGAATGGGGAGAAGGTTTTTGAGGCGTATGCGCAGAACAATACGCCGGGCGCGTACAGGGTCTTTTGGCATTATGGGCCGGATGAGGTGAAGGGGAAGAAGAGAGTTGTGATTATTGCGGTTATTAGGCATCTATAGCGAGCCTCAAGGTATCCCAGATTCGCTACGCGGGACTTAGGCACCACTCTGGAGTACAAATCACTATTGGACCGCACACTTATCGGGCACACACCAGCTAAACCGATGCCGACAGCTTACCGAATTGCTGTATTTGTATATACCCACTAATCACTTCTCGTGGATGCGGTCAGGATTGTACGTACAGCCGGATCCGGTATTCACCGAGCCGCACCAGCGGCACTTATTGGCGCCGCTGCCATGTTTGTGTCTCTTGCCCGGGCCGGAGTAGCATATGCCGTAATTGCTTGAGCCGCAGAAAACGCATTTCTTTTCGTCTTCGGCATGCTCATGGCACTTGTGCGGGCTTTTGGTACAGCCCGACCCATAATTCAAGGAACTGCAATACTTGCACTTGCTCATGATTCTTCCTGTCATCCCCAAAAGATTGGATAGTCGGTTTTGTTGGTTTTGCGCAATTTGCACCTCAAATTCTGGCAATCTCTTCACGCTGTCTTGCGTAGCTTTTTACCCTTTGCAATATTGTGCGTGGCACACAAAATTGCTGCATTATCCAAGACTGTCATTCCACCCAAACTATATGGCTTAATGTGGTCTGCATGAAAGTCATCCCAATCCAACTCACATCCACACTCAGCGCAAACTCGCTCATCGGCGGTATTCCAAAGAATCCTTCGCTGTTCAGGGCTGAACAGACGCTGCTGGTCCTTTCTTTCGAATAGGGGCTGCAATAGACCTTCTAGGATGCTATGCCGTTTCTGTCTGCTCGACTCGGAATCGGAATCCGCGCGGACAGCGGAAAGGTACTGTCTCAGAAGTTCGTCACGAGGGGATAATGTTTTAAGCTCAAGCTTTTTGGACGCTTCCGCGAGGCTATCAACCCCGACCGAGAATGCAGTTAGCATTTCCCACGCGAGGCTGTTTCTCTGCTTGTCGTTGAGAATCAGACCCTTCGCCTCAAAAGTCTGAATAAGAACCGCAAGGCTATAGAAATCTGACACCTTGGAGAATCTTATCGATCGTGATAGATCAGGGAACATAGACCGTAATCTATTCAAGCTCGTAGTAGCAATTTGCCCGGCCTTCTTCAGCTTGGCGCCTTTGAGACCATTGTTGCTCATAGCAGCGTCAAGTACACGCTTTTTGTTACCCACGCGCCCGAGGTTTGCGGAATATATCAGCTCACTCATGAGTTCGATGTGTTTCATCCGAAGAATCTGTTGCGCTCCAAGTATTCCTGCGTGCTGAAGATAGTGCTCATATCTCGAAGACAGCTTTTTCGCTGTCTTGAGGAACTCGCTTGTGTAAAACCGTGCGTTTCGTATTTCCTGTGGAGTCAGCGCATTACCTGTTGAATTAATTCGTACAAACAACTCAATGATGTCGCTCAGACCTCCAGTAACCTCAATTGTCTGAACTTGATACTCTTCAAGGAGACTCTGCTTCTTCAAATTACGGAGCTGATTCCAATTAAGATCCCTTGGACTTTCCGAACCAAGAAACTGAACCGGCGCGGCGAATCGACCAAGCTTATGGCCCATATACATCAGAAGCGTTTCAATTCGTTGCTTACCATCAATGACCTCAAATACAACCCGCCCTGTGCCTTCGTCTTCATGACGATAAATGAAAATCGACGGGATCGGATAGCCCTGAAAAACAGACCGCATAAGATGAATTCGCTGCTTCAGCTTCCAAACACCCTTCCTCTGAAAGGGCGGCTCCAGTTTTAGTCGGCCATCTTGGAACAGCCCGACTATCTGATGTACTGTCTGTGAATTGAACTGGAACTTGACTTGCTCAACCATCGTTCACCTCAGATGTCTGCCCTATTGCATTCTGGATTAATCGGGTTAGCCATTAGCCAAGATCGAAGATATGTCACAGGGCTCAATCGCAAATTTTACTATATCGTTGTACTGCGTATTGGAATTAAATATTGCAAAGTTCCGTGGATGAAGCCATATTTTGTAATGGGTGGAATTCAGGGGCATGAATGCCCCTGCTCCCTCAGTTCTAAAAATAAAGTTTCAGAGTTTTCCGCTGAGCCAACCAGGAAGATTATCGATGGGGAGCTTGATGGCCAAAAAGAATTGGCCGAAGAGGGCGTATTCGGCGCTGACTTCGTCGAAGCGCATTTCGTAGATTAGTTTTTTGAAGACGATAGGGTCTTCGGCGAAGAGGGTGACGCCCCACTCCCAGTCGTCCATTCCGATGGAGCCGGTGATGATTTGCTTGACGACGTCGCCGTAGCGGCGGCCGATGAGGCCGTGGTCGTGCATCATGCGCTGACGGTCGGCGAAGGGGATGGTGTACCAGTTTTTGGTTTCGTCGCGCTTGCGGTCCATGGGGTAGAAGCAGAGGAATTTGGCTTCGGGGATGGAGGGGTAGAGGCGCGAGGACATAGCGGATTTGGCTCTCAAGAGACTGGCTTCAACATCGGCGTTCCACTCGGGTGTGTGAGGGACGAATCCTTTGGCGGCGGCGGCTTCAAAGGTCTTGCGGGTGGATTCGTACAGACCGAGCTCGACGACGGAGACGTAAGAATGGCGCAGGGTGAGGTAGCCGTAGAGGCGGGTTTGTGCGAGGGTGAGCTCGACCTGGTTGAGGGCCTCGAAGGTCGGGCGGAAGTGGACGAGGAGGAGGTCGCCCTTGTGGCCGAGCTGGGAGAATAGGCCGGTTTGGATGTGGGTAGAGGGTGAATCAGAGGAGCCGGTGGCGTCAGGTGAGCTCGGGCCGCTTGAAAGATGAGATTTAGCCGCTTCGACTTCGATGGATTTTAGAGTCGCCACGAACTCGGCGGTGATACTCGCGCGGTCGGAGGCGGAGGTGGCATGCCAGGACTTCCAATCGAAGGAAAAGAACTGGTGGAGAGCGGGCGAGCCTTCGAGGGTCAGGGGAACGGGAGGAAAGGAAGTCGACATAATGGCGCTCCAGATATCAGTTGTCAGAAATCAGGGATCAGGGAACAGCTAGTTATGAGCCCGGTTCAACTTCAATCGTAACATTTTGCGTGTGATGTGATTTGCATTGAGACGTGTGATGTGATTTGCATTGAGATTTGTGGGATGGTTCGCAGCGACCCTACGGGGCGCGATAGTTTTGGAGGCGGATACCCAGGGTTGCCCCTTCGCTATGCTCAGGGTTCACCCTGGGCTAATATCGTGTGTTCCCTACGGGAGCAAAGACGTGGCGAGGTGATAGGTTGCGTTGACGTGGCGAGGTGATCGGTTATGGATTGGGGTGGTGAAGGTGGTGACGGATATACTGGAGGGGCGCATGAGCGAAAGAATCATTGCTTTTCTGGTGGAGTTTGTCAGCCACGTCATTCACACGGGCGGGTATTGGGGCGTCGTGGTGCTGATGGGGATTGAGTCGGCGTGCATTCCGCTGCCGAGTGAGATTATTTTGCCGTTTGCCGGGTACGAGGTTTATCTGAAGCAGATGAATCTTTATTGGGTTGCGACGGCGGGAGCGATTGGGTGCAACCTGGGTTCGCTGGTGGCATATTGGATTGGCGCCAAGGGCGGACGGCCGCTGGTGGAGCGGTATGGACGCTGGGTGCTGATGAGCAAGCATGACCTGGACCGGATGACGATATTTTTTGAGAAGTATGGGGCTATTACGGTATTGATTGCCCGTTTGCTTCCGGTGGTGAGGACGTTTATAGCATTTCCTGCGGGGATAGCGCGGATGCCGCAATGGCGGTTTCACATTTACACATTTCTAGGTTCGTGGCCGTGGTGCCTGGCGCTGACGTACGCGGGTATGAAGCTGGGCGAGGCGTGGCATACAGATCCACGGTTTCATGAGTGGTTTCACCGTTTTCATTTGGTGGTGGAGATAGCGCTGGTTTTGGGCGTGGTCTGGTTTGTGTGGACGCACCTTAAACGAGACAGAACAACAGCGTGAAAAGAGGACGTGCGGCTGACGCTGCATGAGCCGAGTCTGAGGGCGTACAATCATACGGTTTGAGATTTTTGAGGCTTGGCGGCGAAAAAGCCGTTGAGCAAAGAAATAGGAGAAGCAATGGGAAATGAAGTGAAGACTGGCGCAGACAAAATCGCGCCAGCAAAGGGAAAGCTTGGAGTGATGGTGGTTGGCCTGGGAGCCGTGGCGACCACATTTATCGCAGGAGTTGAGGCGGTTCGGCGCGGAATTGCACCCCCGATCGGGTCACTGACACAGATGGGCACGATCCGTCTGGGCAAGCGCACGGATGCGAACTCGCCCAAGGTGAAGGATTTTGTGCCGCTGGCAAAGATTGAGGACATCGTCTTTACGGGCTGGGATATTTTTGAGGACAACGTCTATGAGTCGGCGATGAATGCCAAGGTTCTGGACAAGGATCTTCTGAATCAGCTGAAGCCGTATCTGGAGACGATCAAGCCGCTGCCTGCGGTATTTGATCAGTATTATGTGAAGCGGCTGCAAGGAACGAATGTGAAGAAGGGCAAGAACAAGAAGGATCTTGCCGACCAGGTGATTCAGGACATTCGCAATTTTAAGAAGACGGTTGACCGCGTGGTGATGATCTGGTGCGGTAGTACGGAGATCTTTTTGGAGCCGACGGCGGTTCACAAATCGATTGAGGCATTTGAAAAGGGATTGGAAGCGAGCGATGTGGGAATTGCGCCTTCACAGATTTATGCCTATGCCGCGTTGAGTGAGGGAGTGCCGTTTGCGAATGGCGCGCCGAATTTGACGGTGGATTTCCCGGCAGCGATTGAGCTCTCAAAGAAGACGGGCGCGCCGATTTGCGGCAAGGATTTCAAGACCGGTCAGACGCTGATTAAGACGGTGCTTGCGCCTATGTTCAAGGCGAGATTGCTGGGAGTGGCGGGTTGGTACTCGACGAATATCCTGGGCAATCGCGATGGCGAAGTGCTCGACGATCCGGAGAGCTTCAAGACGAAGGAAGAATCGAAGCTTGGGGTGCTGGAGTACATTCTGCAGCCTGATCTTTATCCCGATTTGTACAAGAATATTTTTCACAAGGTAAGGATTAACTATTACCCGCCACGTGGAGATAACAAAGAGGGTTGGGACAACATCGACATCTTTGGATGGCTGGGTTACCCGATGCAGATCAAGGTGGATTTCCTTTGCCGGGATTCGATTCTGGCGGCTCCGATTGCGCTGGATTTGGTTTTGTTTTTGGATCTGGCCAAGAGGACACCACTGTTGGCGAACATTGGCATACAGGAGTGGTTGAGCTTCTACCTGAAGAGCCCGCAACATGCCGAGGGATTGTATCCGGAGCATGATCTGTTTATTCAGTCGATGAAGCTGAAGAACACTCTGCGCCATATTATGGGCGAGGAGCTGATCACGCACCTGGGGTTGGAATACTACTAACCTTCAAAACAAAAAAGAAAAAGCCTCATCCAGATTGGGTGGGGCTTTTTTGTTGCTCATTGGTTAGATTGTATGTCGGCCTTCGAGGGCGTGTGTGAGGGTGACTTCGTCGGCGTAGTCGATGTCACTGCCGGCGGGAACTCCGGTGGCGATGCGCGAGATGCGCACGGGGAGGGCGCGGAGGTTGGAAGCGAGCCAGCTGGCGGTGGCTTCGCCTTCGAGTGTGGGGCTGGTGGCGAGGATGACTTCGTCGACTTCACCGGCTTCAACGCGGCGAATGAGTGAGCTGGTACGGAGCTGGTCTGGCCCTACGCCGTGGAGCGGAGAGAGTGTGCCGTGGAGGACGTGGTAGACGCCGTTGTAGCCACGGGTACGCTCGACGGAAGCGATGGTGGTGGGTTCTTCAACGACGCAGACGAGGCGGTGATTGCGTGTGGGGCTGGAACAGTAGGCGCAGGGGTCGACGTCGGTGATGTTGTTGCAGATGGAGCAGAGGCGCAGGGATTGACGGAGGTGGAGGAGTGCCTCGGCTAGGGCCTGGGAGTCGTCGTCGTGGGAGCGCAGGAGATGGAAGGCGTAACGCTGCGCGCTCTTGGTTCCCACGCCGGGGAGTTTCTTGAGCTCTTCGATGAGTCGGGCCATCGGTTCGGCGTAACGGGACACGATTGAGAGATCTCCTGGAGGTTGTTGGGGAATTTAGATTTTGTTTCCCACCCTTCGACTAATAAGAAGTCGAAGGATGGGAAACCCTCATTTTGATTGAGCGAGCAAAAAAACTAGGTGGTGCGGTAAACGAGACCGGCGAACTGGTCTGGGTTGAGCATTCCGCGGCCCCATAGTTCGTCGTAGGATGCGGTTGGTTTCTTGGCGACGGTGTCGGCTTCGCTGAGTCCGGAGGATTTGAGCTGGGCAACTTTGTCACGGATGTCGGAGAGCATGTCGTGGAATTTCTGTAGGCCGGCTTTGTCGCCGAGTGGGCCGTGGCCGGGGATGATTTTGGTGTTGTCGGAGACGATTTCGAGGGCGCGCTTGTTGGCTCGAATCATGCCGCCGATAGAGCCGCCGCTGCTCTCGTCAATGAAGGGGTAGAAGCCGTTGAACCAGGTGTCGCCGAGATGGATGACGTTGGCCTTGTGGAAGTGAATGTAGATGTCGGTGTCGGTATGGGCGGGTTCAAAGTGGACGAGGTCGAGCGAGTCGCCGTTGTGCCATAGATGCATTGAACGGTCGAATGTGGTGGTGGGCAGAGCTCCGGCGGGTGCGGCGGGTAGGCTCATGCCGAGCATTTTGATGGATTGGGGAGTGGAGAGACGCTCACGGGTTTTCTGCTGGGCGAGAATTTTGAAGCCAGCAGCGTGAAGGCCTTCGTTGCCATCGGTGTGGTCGAAGTGCCAGTGGGTATTGATGAGCGTATCGGGAGCGTCTTTGCTGAGCGAGGCGAGAGCTTCCTTGATGCGGGGGACGGCAGTAGAGAAGCTGGAATCGATTTGGAGGTCGCCCTCGGGGCCGGTTTGCGCGATCATGTTTCCGCCAGCGCCCTGGAGGAGGTAGAGGTTGTCATAGAGCTTTGTGATTTTGATGGGAGTGGTGCGAGCACCATCACGGGCTTGGGCGACACGGTCAATTGGTTGTGCTGCGGCCTGAGCGAGTGTGGTGCGAGGCGCGAGGACTGCGGCGGCGCCGAGTGCGAAGGTGGTACGCAGGAAGGAGCGGCGATTGATTTCAGAAAGCATTGATTCCTCCTTGGATTGGGGTAGGAGATTCGGAAGGTGGTTGGGGAAAGATTTTTCGCGTGGATCTTATTTTTCTCTAAGATCCAGGACGCCACGAACCTCCGCGTTGAAGAGTGATTGAGCTTGTTGAACGAGTGGGTGAGCGAGAGCGGCTTGCTGGATACTGCCGCGAGGAGCTTTAGAAGCGTCGCTGGAAGCATTGGTGGAGGCGTCGCTGGTGAGACCGTCGCCGGGGAGGATGAGGAAGCGGGTGGGTGCGCCGATGGATTGGAGTTGCTTGCGGATGATTTTTTCTGCTTCGGCGTTGAAGGTGAGGCCGATCATCCTGGTGCGTGCGGCGACTTCAATACGCAGGTTGTTGCCATCCTGCGACCAGCGGCCGTTACCGGCAAGGGTTGCAGCGGTGGAGTGGCCAGCGGTATCGAGAGCTTGCGCGACGGAATCGCGAATGGAATCGATGTTGGCGGGTGCGGGTGATGGTGTGGAGCGTTCCGTGAGCTCGGGTGCGCGGGCGAGTGAGCCGTCGGTGGGGGTTTGGTTCTCACTGTAGGCTGCGGTTATTTGCGCGGCGGCGGGCGGTGCGATAGGGACAACGTTGGAGCGGTGCGCGGTGGGCGTGGGAGAGGTGGAAGCGAAGGGTGAGATAGAGGGCGCGGATGGAGCTTGCGGCGCGGTGCGGGCTGCGGCAGTGGAGCTTGATGACGAGGGGGCAGAGCTTGAGCGCGTTGCAGTTGGAGAGGAGCTGAGAGTGCGGCCTTGAGCGACGCCGCTGAGGAGCTCCTCGACTGGAAGCAGGCGCTGAGCGTGGATGAGCTTGAGGAGTCCGAGCTCGAGATGGAAGCGCTGTTCTTGTCTGTAATTCAGATCGTCGAAGGTGCGCAGGACGATTTGGAGTGCGCGGGTTAGCTCTTCTTCGTTGAAGAGGATGGCGGTGCGTGCGGCGCGTGAACGTTCATCGGCGGAGATTTGGAGGAGTTCGGTTTGTTCGCCGCCAAGCTTGGCCATGAGAGTGTTTCGCAGGTAGCGAACCAACTGGCGCGCGATGGTGGAGGGGCTGTTGCCGGCGTTGAGGAGTGTGTTGAGCTGGTTCATGAGCTCGATGCTTTGGCCTGCGGCGACGGCTTCAAGAAGGCGCTCGAAGACGGCGTTGGGAACGGAGCCCATGAGCTCGCGAATTTGTTCGGTGGAGAGTGTGGCGCGGCCAGCTTCGACGGGCGCTGAGGCGATGGCCTGATCCATGATGGAAAGCGCGTCGCGCATGGAGCCGTCGCCGGCTTCGGCGAGGAGTGCGAGCGCGGCGTCTTCGGCGTTGACCTCTTCAGCGGTGGCGATTTGCTTGAGCTGGGCGAGGATGTCGTCGAATTTGACGGCGTGAAAGCTGAAGTGCTGGCAACGAGAGCGGATGGTCTGGGGAATGTTCTCGGGCTCAGTGGTGGCCATCATGAAGATGACGTGCGCGGGCGGCTCTTCAAGTGTTTTGAGGAGCGCATTGAAGGCCGCGTCGGTGATTTGATGGGCTTCGTCGAGGATGTAGACCTTGTACTTGTCGCGGGATGGAGCGTATCGGGCGGCGTCGCGGAGTTCGCGGATTTCGTCGATGCCGCGATTTGTGGCCGCGTCGATTTCAATGACGTCAACGGCGTTGCCCTGGCGGATTTCAATGCAGGAATCGCAGACTCCGCATGGCTCGGGGGTGAGGCGAGGGGGTTCAGAAGAGCCAATGGCGGTGCGGCAGTTGAGGGCCTGGGCGAGGATGCGGGCGATGGTGGTTTTACCGATGCCGCGATGGCCGGAAAAGATGTAGCCGTGGGCGATGCGGTTCTGGCTGAGCGCATTTTGGAGGGTGCGGGTGACGTGATCCTGGCCGGCGACGTCGGCGAAGCGCTGGGGGCGGTATTTTCTGGCCAGAACCTGATAGCCCATGATGGGGATGCTCCTGAGTGTGTCTGAGGGCGCAAATGCGTGTTGCCACGTTACAGATTGTAACGGGTGAAGCGGTTCTCCAATACATATACCCATGCCAACTTTGTGAAAGGCGACATTTTCTTGAGGAAAAAGGCACCTGGTTGCAATGGTTTCAAAGACAGCACTTGGAGGACGGCATTGGGGGTGGGATTGAATGAGGAAATTGCAGTGGAAGAGAGGACGAAGGCAGTTGGAAATTACTCGGTGGAGTTTGAGCCTTTGGGGGAGTTTGTCGGGCGCGTAGTGGGCAAACCTTCATGCGGCGAAAGGCGTGGCGGGAGTGGGGAGTCGGCGGCGCGGTAGTTGCGCAGTCCTCCGAGCACATCATCCTTGTCGCGGGCGTATTGTCCAGCAAGACGGGTAAGTGCGTAGGTGATGATGTCGCGATGGTGGAGGTCCTGAATGCTTGGGTCGCGCTTGATGTTGAGCCAGAGGCGATGTACGAGTTGAACATCGTCGGCGCTGAGGGTCGGTGTGTGGGGGCCGATGCGGAAGTTGCGCGCCTCACCGGATTCACTGACAACATAGAAGTTGAACTGTCGCTTGGGCTCGGGAAGCGCTTCCCAGGCTTGGCCGAGGTGGAAGGCTTGCTCTTCAGCACTCATTTTTGAAGAGACGCCGGAGACGATGGAGTCGACTTCAAGCGAGTTGGCGCTCTGGACGAGAGCGGCGAAGACATCACCGGCCGGGACAACGAGGAGCGAGACTTTTTTGCCGAAACTTTCAGCGACGGAGATGGCCTTAGTAAAGACCATTTGTTCATGTTCTGAGAAGAACTGATTTTCAGGGCCGATGTATTCGGAGCCGCCAACACCCATCATGCGCACGGCGAGGACGACAACATCCTGTTCGTCAGTGCTGGTGCGGGAGAGTGCCCACTTGAGCGAGAAAGGATGGTCGGCGTCGCGCATGGTGACCATGAGTCCGCCGGGGCGAATGGCGACCGACTCGCGGCTGACCGTGTCCTGATGGTCAAGCTGGAAGTGATCTTTCATCTGCCGAATGGTGAGAGCGTGTTTCTTAAGATTTTTGTGCTCGGAGATAGTGAAAATGACGTAGAAGGCGGCGGCAAAGGCAATGCCGCTCAAGGTAGCTACAGATTTGGTGAAGAGATTGACGATGGCAGTGGAGAGCAGCACAAAGAAAACGCAGATGAGGCCGATGGGGATTTCTTTGCCGGCGATCGTAATATTCGGAGGGACCTTCCAGCCGCGTTCGCCTTTGTACTTGAAACGGAGGACGAGCATGGCGAGTGCGTTGAAGGTGAAGGACCAGATGACGCCGAAAGCATATGCTTCACCGAGCGTGACGATACTGCCCCGGGTGACGATGATGGTGAACATCTGGAGGCCGAAGACGAGATTGACGATGCGATGGCTGGTACCGAAGCGGGAGTGCGGCTTGCGGAACCAATCGGTGAGGACGCCATCTTCAGCGACGCGCATGAGGACGCCGGTAGAGCCGATCATGGAAGTGTTGATGGCGCCGGAGAGGATGAGGAAGCCGACGACAACGACGAAGATACGGAAGCCGATGCGCAGAGCCTGAGGGCCGACCATGTACATGGCGAGACCGGCGATAAGGTTGTCCTGATAGATGTGTGTGCGCTCCCATGCAGGGATGAGCATGGAGGCGAGGATGGTGGCGCCGCCGGTGAAGATAAGGCTGTAAATGGCAATGACTATGGCGGCGCGCTTGAGGTTTTTGAGCTTGGGGTGCTGAATCTCGCGGTTGACCTGGGCGAGGCTCTCTTCACCGCTCATGGCGAGAATAGAGTGTCCAAAGGCCATGAGGATGCCAAAGACTCCAAGCACGGGCATGAACTTCAAACCTTTGAGGAAGCCGAGCGCATCATCACTGAAGTGCAGGTTAGAAGGTGTGGGCGGCGGGGGCAAAGTAGAGCCTTTGACCATGATTGAGTAGAGTCCCCAGAGGAGCAGAATCACGACCATGACGGTAGTGATCTGCATGACGCGCATGGCCTTGTCGCTGGAGTCTTCAATACCCTTGATGTTCTGCCACCAGTAGTAGACAGTGACGATGGCAGCGAAAACGGCGGAAGTGTAATTGAGGTCGAATTGAAATGGATTAGAATGCACATCCATCATGGCAGGAGGCAGCCATCTGCCATGAGCAGCGACGACCATCAGCTCATTCATGAGGCCGGTGATGTATTGGCCTGCAGATACACCCGAGATGGGGCCTGTGAGGATGTAATCGAACATCAGCGCGCTGACGCTGAGTTTGGCGAATGTGCCACCGAGAGCTTCTTTGACGACGCGATAGACGCCGCCGCGCGTGAACATGGAACAGCTTTCGACGTAGACGGCGCGGACGGCGAAGCTGAAGAGCATGATGCCGAGGATGAACCAGGGAGCAGAGGCTCCGATGGCGTGCTCAGCGATGCCGCCTGCATAGAAGGCTGAGGAACCGAGATCGTTGAGAACGATGGCAGCCGCGCGCCAGAAGGAAATAAAGGTCAACATGACCGACGAGGCCACGATGAGGCGAACGCGATCACTGGGTGGTGCGGCGGTAGTGCGAGAGGTGGCCATCAGAGATTACTTGCTTGTAGACTCCGGTCAATCAGTTGTGCAAGGTTAAAGAAAAGTACTCGACCCAAGATTCGAGTGTATGGCCTTGACAGCGGTGCGTCAATGAATGAAATCAGTGAAAACACGCATGAAAATTCAGAATCAATGTCAATGCGATTAGCGGGGCAATGGAATCAATCTTTACCAAAGAGTTCAATGGCGTCCTCGTAAAAGCTGATGAGGACGACCACAGCCGAGCCGACGAGGCCGACGAAAAAGAGAGTTTCAAGAACCCGCATACCAATGAGCGCAACTAATGCCATAAAGAGGATTGTACGTCAGAGCAGCCGGATTTTGGGATAGTGATTTGTGAAAGAAGCCGGGGCAGCCTTTGCTTGGTAGACTTAAATGTGTATGCGTTTAGAAAAATACAGATGGTTGTTGGCAATACTGGCGGCAGCATTACTTGAGTTGCCCTTTCCGTTGGCTGGGCCGATGCCAGCGTGGCGCGGCGTCTTTGCGTGGTTTGGCCTGGTGCCGTTGATTCTGGCGGCGCTCTATGAGGCGAAGGCGTCATCACGCGCAGTTGGAGCGAAGGAAAGACCACTGAGGCGCAGTTTTTTGGTGGGCTACCTGGCGGGTGTGCTCTGGTACATGGGTAATTGCTACTGGATCTACGACACGATGCACATTCACGGGCACCTGTCGCCGCTGATTTCACTGCTGCTTTTGATTGGCTACAGTTTGGTGCTGGGATTGTATTTTGGGCTCTTTACACTGAGCCTGGTGCTGGTGAAACGCGCAACGGGTTCGATGCAATGGGCGTTGCTGTCGGCTCCGGTTCTGTGGTCGGGCATTGAGTTGGCTGCCTCGCGGATTACGAGTGTGCCATGGGATCAACTGGGTTACTCGCAGGTGGATAATCCGCTACTGACGATGCTTGCGCCATGGACGGGTGTTTACGGAATCAGTTTTGTGCTGGTGACGGCGAATGCTTTACTGGCGAGCAGCGCGTTGCTGAAGGGTGGGGCGGAACGCCGGAATTTTACTTTTGCTGGAATTTTGTTGATGGCATTTGGCCTTGGAGGACTCCTCTTCATGCGGGCGATTCCTTCCACTGGAGCTACGGCGATGCTGGTGCAGCCGGATCTCGACGTGAGCCAAGAGAATGCGTGGAATGATGCAGAGTGGCAGAGACAGATGGAGGAGTTTGAGCATCTGGCCAGCGATCAATGCGCAGGAGCAAAGTATATACCCGGCATTCCCGAGCTTGAGAAGGGCGAGATTGTTCCCGCTTGTCAACAAAATCTGCCGCCACCAGCTTTGATTGCGTGGCCGGAATCGCCGGCACCGTTTTATGAAACAGATCCAAAGTTTCGAAGTGCGCTGAGTGAGATTGCAAAGAACGTCCAGGCGCCGATGGTGGTTGGAAATGTGGGCATTGATTTTAATGCGCAGGACCACGCCTACCACTTTTACAACTCAGGGTTGGTCATCAGCGATACAGGCGAGCGCATTGGACGCTACGACAAGATTCACCTGGTTCCGTATGGCGAGTACATTCCCTTTCAGCGGTACATGACTTTTGCGCACAAGATCACTGGCCGCGTTTCAAGTTTGACGCCGGGCATGGAGCGCAAGGTCTTCAGGATCAATGGACATTATTACGGAGTTTTTATTTGCTACGAGGCAGTATTTGCCGATGAGATTCGCCACTTTGCCGAGCTTGGCAGCGAGGTCTTTGTCAATATCAGCGATGATGGCTGGTATGGCGATACAAGCGCGCCTTGGCAGCATTTGAATATGGTGCGGATGCGCGCGATAGAGAACCAACGCTGGATTTTGCGTGATACCAATGATGGCGTGACGGCGGTAATTGATCCGAACGGCTATGTCAGGAAGAGCATTGCACGGCATCAACGCGGGGCGCTTGCAGCGAGTTTCGGTTTTATTCAGGACCGTACCTTCTACACAATGTACGGGGATCTATTTGCGTGGGGCTGTGCCATACTTTCTTTAGTGGTTGTTGGATGGTCCGCGCGCAAGGGGCTGCGAATTTATCTCAGCGAGCAGAAGAGTTCAGTAAAGAGTTCAAACAAGACAGGTCAATCGAAGAGCTAACCATGGCATTAAGTGATCTAGAATTCGCCTACGCTCCCGTTCGCGCCCAAGTGCGCGACCTGCGGGAGTATCTTTGACCCGGCGCGGGTGCGGCGGGAATTAACGACAATTGAAGAGAAGCTGTCTGACCCTAAGTTGTGGTCGGACCCGCAGGCGAGCCAACCGATTATGCGCGAGCGTAAGCGGCTGGAGTCGTTGGCTGCGGATGTGGAGCAACTGGACCGGCGCACGGGCGATATTGACGCGTATTTTGAGCTGGCGCGTGAGACCGATGAATTGCTGCCGGATCTGGAACGCGAGATTAAATCGCTGTCTACGTTTGCTGAAGAGCTTGAAGCGCGGACGATGCTTTCTGGCGAAACGGACGGGATGAATGCGATTGTGACGGTGCATCCCGGCGCCGGCGGAACGGAGAGCCAGGATTGGGCCGAGATGCTGATGCGCATGTATCTGCGCTGGGCCGAGCAGCAGGGATACAAAACTGAAGTGAATGATTTGCAGGATGGTGATGAAGCCGGAATCAAGTCGGCGACCTTCACGATTATTGGCGATTATGCTTTTGGATTGCTGGCGGGTGAGAGTGGGGTTCACAGGCTGGTACGCATATCTCCTTTTGATTCGGCCAAGCGGAGGCATACATCATTTGCGTCGGTTTATGTTTCGCCGGAGATTGATGATTCGATCGAGGTGAATATTCGCGTGGAGGATTTGCGCGTGGATACTTACCGCTCGGGCGGCAAGGGCGGTCAGCACGTGAACACGACAGATTCTGCAGTGCGCATTACGCACTTGCCGACCAACATTGTTGTGCAATGCCAGAACGAACGCTCGCAGCACAAGAACCGCGAGAAGGCGATGAAGATGCTGCGTTCGCGATTGTACGAGTATGAGCTGGATAAGAAGAAGGCTGCGAGCAAGAAGGTTGAGGATTCAAAGCTGGAGATCAACTTTGGGTCGCAGATTCGCTCGTATGTACTGCAGCCGTACCGGATGGCAAAGGATCATCGGACCAAGGTTGAAGTGGGTGATGTGGATAAGGTGCTGGATGGTTATCTGGAACCGTTTTTGCGGGGATTTTTGCTGGCCAAACGGCGCGGGACGGCAGTTGAAAGCGGCGATGATGATTTGGATGTGTAAAAAACAGGGGTCAGATGTCAGAAATCAGGGGTCAGAGACCAGCAACGAACAGGGAACGGGGAATAGTTTGAATCCTCTACGAGTTGCAAATATCTAATTGCTCATGGGTGAAGTGATGAATGATGAAGCGTTGATTGAAACGATGTTGCGTTCGGCGAAGACGATTGCCGTGGTGGGCATTAGTGACAAGTCCGAGCGGGCGAGTTTTAACATAGCGCGTTATTTGAAGGCTGAGGGGTATCAGATTGTTCCCGTAAACCCGGTGCTTAAAGAGGTGTTGGGGCAGAAGTGCTTTGCGACACTGGCTGAGGGGCAGGAGGCTTTGGTCGGCGAGACAGGCAAGGGAATTGATCTGGTTGATGTCTTCCGCGCTTCGGAGTTTGTGCCGGGGATTGTGGACGAGGTGCTCACGCTGGGAATTAAAAATCTTTGGCTACAGGATGGCGTGACGCATGCGGAGGCAGTAGTGAAGGCACGCGCGGCCGGTGTGAATGTGGTGGAGGATGATTGCATCTTCAGAAGGCATGCGGCGCTGGCACGGTGATTCAGGCGGCGAAAGTTTTCTGTGTTGATTGATCGCCGAGTCCGGCCATGAGCCCTGCAATTGAAATGTCTTCGTCGAGCGATTCCCAATGCAGTCCGCGACTTGAGATGCGAACAGAGGAAAGCTGCTCGGGCGAGGCATGCAGCAGACGCGGAAACCAGGCTAGCGGCACACCGATGACACGGCCATCACTGAGATCAACCCAGAGGTTGTCTTCGTCAAAGTGAACGCGAGTTGCGCTAACTGAAGAACTCATTCCATGCCCTTTCGATGCGATCCTTGTTGATTTCCACGATTTCCATCAATTCGCGAAGAGTTTGGAGTCATAACCATCTTTGTAGGCCACTTTTATCTCAGGTTTCAGCCAAATTTATGCTTCCTTCGCATCCTTTTCAACATGAATGTGAACAGGCTCGCGTGGAGATCCTTCATTTGAGTAAAAGAAAAACTTGAAGCCGCGATAATTGAAGACTGTTGGCACGACTTAAGATTAGCAATAATCAAGTTGAAACTGGAGAAATTATTGCATTTTCGGCGCTGGCACGGTGATTCAGGGGTAGCGCTCGACGAAATCAGCAGCGCCATCGGAGAAAGCTTTGCGGCCCTCGGGTGTATCGTCATCGGCAAGATCCAATAAAGCTGAAAGAGCTTCTTTCATTCCTTCGTAATCAGCGTGGGCTTCCTCAGCGCGGCCGAGATAGCGCGTGTGCAGCATGGAGCCGTAGATGCCGCAGGTGATGGCGAAGGGAGCGACATCAGTATTGCGTTCCAAAGTAATACGCGCGCCGAGGGTATGCTCCTCATCGAGAAGGATGGTGCCGTTCTCCGAACCTTTTTGCCCGAGGGTTTCGCCGTTCTCGAATGTGTACCAGGGTGAATCTGCCATGCAAAAGAGCTTAGCGCATGGGGGATTTGGTTGACTACGCATGATTTCTGTAACCATCGTTCGATACACTGAGTCTTATAGTTGAGGAGTTGGTTCGAGAGAGCTTATGCGCATGAGACGATTGATTTTTGTTTTTTTGATGGCGATAGCCGCGATGCCTGCGGGTGCGCAGAAGAGTTTTGCGGATGCGCCACATGTGCATGTGCAGTTGGTGAAGGGGTATGAAAAATTATCTCCATCAGCTACTGGCGTTGAGCGAAATTCTCTCGGTCTTTATTTCAAGCTTGAAAAGGGCTGGCATATTTATTGGAAAAATGCTGGTGATGCGGGAGAGTCGCCGAGGATTCATTGGACAATGCCGGAAGGTGTAACGGCTGAAGAGTTGGAGTTTCCGGCACCGAAACGACTGCCGATCGGGCCCTTGATGGATTATGGCTATGAAGATGAAGTTATTTTTCCGATCAAGATTGTTGGAAATGCTCCAAAACTTATTAGTGGCGCACCAAATTTAATGAAGGCGCACGTTACCTGGATTATTTGCAGTGATAGTTGCATTCCGGGCAAAGCAGATTTGCAAGCTGATTTTTTGTGGATTCAGGATAAAGCTACTGATGCTGCAACTCTACGGCTTGAAGAATTACTGAAACAAACCGAAGCGAATCTTCCCAAGCCACTACCCTCAAATACAAAAGGAATTTTTGCACCGACGAGGGATGGGTTTCTGCTCTCGGTTGAAACAGGTCAGCGGGAAACATCAGCAGTATTTTTTCCTGCGGAGCCGAATCTGATTGATAATCCTGCGCCGCAGAAGCTGACGCCGACGGCGAAGGGATTTCAACTGGAGCTGAAGCGCGATCAGTATTTGAAGACAACGCCGGCGCAGTTGCCGGGATTGATTGAGTTGAGCGGGGGAAGGAACTTTGAGTTTGTGGCAGTGCCGGGAGTAGTGGCGGCTGCGCCGAATTTTAATTGGCTGGAGCTGGCGAGGATTGCCGGGCTCGCGTTTCTTGGTGGAGTGATTCTGAACCTGATGCCGTGCGTCTTTCCGGTTCTGTTTTTGAAGGGGCTGGCGTTGGTGAACTCCGGGCACAAGGAGCGGGCACATTTGCGCGCGCATGGCGCGGTGTATGCGGCGGGGATTGTGGTGAGCTTCTGGATGCTGGTCGCAGTACTGTTGATTCTGCGCGGGGCGGGGTCAACGCTTGGTTGGGGATTCCAGTTTCAGTCGCCGGTCTTTCTCTCGCTGATGGCGGGGCTGCTTTTCTTTCTGGGACTTTCGCTTGCAGGGCAATTCGAGATTGGGTTGACGCTGACGGGTAGAGGTGGACATCTCGCCGCGAAGGAGGGTTTTGCGGGGAGTTTCTTTACTGGAGTGCTGGCTGTTGTGGTGGCGACGCCGTGTGCTGCGCCGTTTATGGGCGTGGCGGTGGGGTATGCGCTGGCACAATCGGCGGTAGTATCATTTGTGATTTTTACGGCGCTGGCGCTGGGGTTGGCTGCGCCGTATGTGGCGTTGACATTACAACCGGCGTGGACGCGCGTATTGCCGAGGCCGGGCGTGTGGATGGATGTTCTGAAGCAGGCGACGGCGATTCCGATCTTTGGAACAGCGATCTGGCTGGTGTGGGTGGTGGCGAGCACTTATGGGACTGGGATTTTGTTGGTGCTGTTGGTGAGTTTTTTGCTGCTGGCAGTGGCGGGTTGGTTTTTGGGAAGATGGCCCGCGAAGCGTTGGGCAACGATTGTGGCGGTGTTGATTTTGTTGGGTGTGGTTGCACTGAGTGTGATTGCGCCAAAGAAATTGGCTGACGCGCAGCCGACGGCGAGTATGGCGCATGCAAGTTCTAACTGGCAGCCGTGGAGTGCGGATGCGGTTGCAAAAGCGCGCGCGGCGGGGGAGCCGGTCTTTGTGGATTTCACGGCGAAATGGTGTTTGAGCTGCCAGGTGAATGAACGCGTGGCGCTTGAGAAGCCTGAGGTGCTCGATGCGTTCAAGAAGGCGAATGTAGTGAAGTTCAAGGCTGATTGGACGCAGCATGATGATGCAATTGCAAATGAACTGACCTCATTGGGACGCGATGGGGTTCCGGTTTATGCGCTTTACAAGCCCGGTGCGAGTGAGCCCGAGTTGCTGCCGGAAGCGTTGACGCCGGGGATTGTTTTGGATGCGATCGAAAAGATCAACAAACCTTAAAATTATCATTTTGAATTCTAAAAATTATCACGCGCCGGTGGTTTTGCGCAGTTTGCCTTCTTTCAAAAAACGCGAGAATTGAAGCTTGACCCGGCGTGAGAGCGCGGGGAATGTGTGGTGGCGCAGGAGCTCAACAGCTTGCGCGGCGGGGAGCTTGCGTTGCCAGTAGACGTAGGGGCCGGTGGATGCATTGGGTGGATTGGTCAGGTGATCGGCAATTCGCAGTTGCAGGTTTTGTTGGTACATGAGCCACCAGTTCATGCACTCGGCTTGAAGAGCGTCAAGGGCGGCTGCGTCCTTGACGATTTTGCCAAGGAAGCGCGCAGCTTGCGGCCAACTAACGAAAGTGGGCAGTGGGTGCTTGCCAAATAAGTGTGTGAAGTAATCCAGAGTGCGGCGTTTTTCAAGGATGGGAATCGCGCCGCTTTCAAGCGCTTCATAGACACGGAAGCAATCGAGATTGACGTTGCCCATGGACGAGGGAATGAAGATGGAATCGCGCAGAATCTTTTCATACTCGCGCTTGCCCAGGCGGGTGGTGTTGCCGCGATCGGTGATGAGTGTGAAATTTGGGTGGATGGGCTCGAGAGCACGCACCATCTCTGGGCGTGAGCTCTTGTTGGCCGCGCCAAGGAAACTCCAGAGGTAGGGTCGTGCGGAAGCTATGGGGTTTGTGGGCGTGGTCTCAAAGCCTGAAGAGAAGCCGAGCGGCAGTGTGAGGACGCGTCGTGGATTGAAGAAGCCGGAGTAATAAAAGCGGAAGACGGCGCGGAAGTTTTCGTAGGCCTGATAACCGCCTTCGTAGGTTTCGTCGCAGAGGTGGAGGAGGAAGGCATTTTTGCCACGGAATTTTTTGTAGTACTCGGCGGGCCGGCAGTGCAGGTAGCTGTCGACGAGGATGCAGTTGTCGGGAGCGTAGTCGTAGTTGCCTTCGCAGATGTCTTCACTGACGTTGTGAACCTGTTCGCCGATGAAGTTTTGAAAGAGGCGCGGAATCCAATCACGTTCAGCAAAACATTTGCTCTGCCAGACGAGGGTCAGCTTCATGTGAGGGCTCCGAAGTTGGTGTTACCTGTTTTGAGATGAGTATGCTACGGCTGAATAAATTGTACTGCCTATCGGGATTGCTTCTTTTCTTCTCGTATGCGGCGAATCTCATCGAATCGCTGTGCTAGCTGCTTCTCGCGGCCTTCGTTGGTGGGGTGGTAGTAGCGATGGCCGAGAAGGGATTCGGGGAGGCAATCCATGGCGGAGACTTTTTCGCCTTCTTCGGAGTGGGCGTATTGGTAGCCCTTGCCATAGTCGAGTTCCTTCATCAGTTTTGTTGGTGCGTTGCGCAGGTGGAGCGGGACGGGCTCCTGACGCGTGGATTCAATCTCCTGCTTGACTGCGCCCCAGGCGAGGTAGACGGAGTTGGATTTTGGGGCGAGTGAAAGGTAAACGACGGCTTCGGCGAGTGCGAGGTCTCCTTCAGGCGAGCCCATGAACTCGACGGCCTGACGCGCGGAGTGGCAGAGGTTGAGGGCTTCAGGCGCGGCGAGGCCGATATCTTCAATGGCCATGCGCGTGATACGGCGTGCGAGGTAGAGAGGGTCTTCGCCGCCGGCGAACATGCGGGCGAGCCAGTAGAGAGCGGCATCGGGGTCGGAGTTGCGCACGCTTTTGTGGAGGGCGGAGATGAGGTTGTAATGCTCCTCGCCGGTTTTGTCGTAGAGGAGGACACGCTGTTGGAGAGCGGTGGTGGCGATCGCGGTGGTGATGATCCTGGTTTTCTCGCTGCTGGCGAGTTGGGCGGCGATCTCGAGGACGTTGTAAGCGGAACGGCAGTCACCGCTGGAGTAGCCGGCGATGAGGAGGAGGGCTTCTTCGTCGGCGGTGAGGGAGAGGCTGCCGAGTCCACGGGCTTCATCTGAAAGGGCTCTCTGGAGAAGCGTGGCGATGCGTTCGGTGGAGAGTGGTTCAAGAACGTATACGCGGCAACGGGAGAGGAGCGCGCCGATGACTTCAAAGGAGGGATTCTCTGTGGTTGCGCCGATTAATCGAATCGTTCCGCGCTCGACATAGGGGAGGAAAGCGTCCTGCTGAGCTTTGTTGAAGCGGTGAATTTCATCGATGAAGAGGATAGTGCGCGAGCCCATGCGCGCTGCGTCGGCGGCCTCGGCCATGACTTGCTTGATTTCCTTGATGCCGCTAAGGACGGCGGAAAATTCAATGAAGGTGGCCTGGGTAGTTTCGGCGATGATCTTTGCGAGGGTGGTTTTGCCGACGCCGGGAGGGCCCCAGAAGATCATCGAGGATGGGTCGTCGTGTTCGATTTGAACGCGCAATGGTTTGCCGGGGCCGAGGAGGTGCTCCTGACCGGAGTACTCTGCGAGGGTGCGGGGGCGCATGCGTTCAGCGAGTGGTGCGAATTGCTGTCCGGTGGCCGAGAGGCCTTGCATTTGGCCGTCAAAGAGGCTCATCAGTGTGTCCTCTTTTTAGATGCGGATTTTGGTGGTGTGGATTGAGCATCGCATTGGCGGGCGGCTTCATAGAGAAGGATGCTTGCGGCGATGCCGGCGTTGAGGCTTTCAACTGTTCCAGTGGGGATGGTGAGGGCGGAGTCGGCCAGGCCGGCGATGTCTTGCGAGATACCGTTGCCTTCATTGCCGATGATGAGGGCGAAGGGCGCGGCGAGGTTGGCTTGAGTGGCAGATTGTGCGCCTTCAACTGCTGTGGTGAAGATGTGACGGCCGGTGCGGTGCAGGTATGCGAAGGCTTCTATCGGTGAGGCGGAGACGTAGGGAATGCGGAAGGCGCTCCCGGCGGAGGCGCGCAGGGCTTTGGGGTTCCAGGGGCTCACGGTTCCGGTGAGGGCGATGATTCCGGCTGCACCAAAGGCCTCGGCGGAGCGCAGGATGGTGCCGAGGTTGCCGGGATCCTGAAGGGCGGCGAGGATGAGTATGGGGCTTTCACCAACGATAGAATCCCAGTTCCAGGCGGGAGCTTCGACGAGGGCGGCGATGGGCTGCGGGGCTTCAGTTGAGAGGGTCGAGTTGAGCAGATCGCGGGACAGAAGCAGGGTTTCAACGTGTAGGAGTTGAGGAAAGCTCCGAGTGAGTTGGTGGATGAGCTTTTCAGAGTCTTCGGTTGCAAAAAGCGTATTAATAACCAGCCCGGCGCGCAGAGCTTCAGCGACCAGATTGGGACCCTCGAGGCCGATCAGCGCAGTTTTCTGCGAGGCGCGAGGCGGCTGAGTGAGCGCATGTCGCAACTCCTTGAGGCGCGGGTTCTGTTTACTCTGTACAATGCGAAGAGGCATCTTTTGAAGACCAAGGAAGCGCCCATTTTGTTGAACGCGTAGTTGCTACACTTCTTTAGTAGCAAACGGCGCTCCAAATGGAGGCTTGCAGGTTGTAGATTAACGCTCTCACGCGGTATTGCCCAAGTGAAGTGGCGGAAATCTTCGAAAGTTCAATTGTGTTTGTAAAGGGGAGTGGAATTTGTACGCTGAGATTCTGCGCGTTGATCCAATTGAACCAGAACCGGACAGGGTTCGGACGATAGTCTCCCGGCTTGAGCGCGGCGATGTAATTGCCTTGCCTACAGACACTTTTTACGGGTTGGCTGTAGATCCGGTCAATCTGAATGCGGTTGAACATATTTATCAACTGAAGTCCCGTCAAAAGCACAAACCACTTTCTCTTTTGATTGCAAGTGTGGCGCAGGCGTATGAACTGGCACGCGACACGGATACGCAATTGGACCGGCTGGCGGAAAAATTCTGGCCCGGGCCATTAACTATTATTGTTCGTGCAGGAACAAAGCTGCCATTGCGCTCAACGGCGAATACGGGTAATGTGGCGCTGAGAGTGCCGGATGCGGCGATAGCGCGTGCAGTAGTCGAGTTGTTCGGGTTGCCGATTACAGCGACCTCGGCGAATCTGCAGGGCGCGAGTGAGTGCACACATGCGGCTTGTGTGCGCGATCAGTTGGGCGACCGGATTCCACTGATTGTGGATGGCGGACCGACAGCGCGCGCCGTGCACACGACTATTGTTGATCTTTCACTCGGTGATGGACGTTGGGGGATTCTGCGCGAAGGCGCAATTCCTACGCATGAGATTGTGATGGCGCTCGAAGGTTAGCCGGAAACAAAAGCGCCTGAGCACTTCACGCAGGCTCCTGATTCCTGAAGGCCGCGAAGAAATCATATTTTAATCACAGAATGTATGAACGCCCCACAAGTAAGATGGGAGGACGATGGATCACGCGGAAGTGAATCACGAGTCAGTTGTGTTGGCGGAGAAGAAGAGACGCTGGCGGCGAGTGGTTTACTTTGCATTATTGTTGATCTTTCTGGTGGTGCTTGGCTGGGTTGTCTGGGTTTTTGCGCAGATTGAGTACTACTCGCGCCAAGACCAGGCACAAGTTTCCGATGCGATTGGGGTCTTTGGCGCGGCGGAGTATGATGGACGGCCATCACCGGTTTACCGTGCGCGGCTCGATCATGCGCTGACGCTTTATCAGCACGGAATTGCACCGCTGGTGATTACCCTGGGCGGCAATGGCGGCGATGCCTATTCTGAAGGGATGGTGGGTCGCGAGTACCTGGTGAGTTTGGGGATTCCAGCGTCCAACATTATTGCGGAGACAGAGAGCCGGAGTACGGAAGAATCAGCGCGTCGCATAGCCGTGATTGCGCGAGCGAATAACTTGCGCAGGCTGGTGATTGTTTCTGATGGCACACATTTGTTTCGCATACACGAGATCTGCGCTGCCGATGGGCTGGATGTGCTGACCTCGCCACGGCCTCAGGCTCCGATTGCGGGTTCAACGGCGGATATTGAGCGCGTGACGCACGAGATTGTGAGCTACACACTTTGGCGGCTGCATCTTCATTGATTGATTTTCCGAGAGACTTTTTCTGCGCTCGCGAATCTTATTGAATCAAATGTATTTTCTTGTACTGTTGCCTTAAGAATTTTGACAGATGAGGCCGACAATCCAGTGGAGCATGATTGACCCAAGAGGAGAACGGCCTCACAGTATTGTTCAGATCGTACTTCAAGGTGAATCTGGTCTAAAAAAGTTTACTTGTGATTCTTATTCGCGGTTTCAGCAGCAAGCTTTAACTCTCTATTCACTTGCTCAAGCAGTTCTTTTGCTTTGGCTGCATGACCACCCAAATCCCACTCATTGGCCTGCTGGGCAGCTGTCACCTTCTCGTATGCCTGCTGCGAAAGTCGCTGGGCGGCGGCAATATTTGGATGACGCTCAGGGCTAACATTACGGGAAGGTTGTTGTGCGACGATGATGCCACCAATGAGAACTGCTGAACCGACGAGCATGCTCAAAGCAATATTACGTAATTTCACGGTACTACCTCCTATACGGTTATTAAATAGGCGGAATAGGACGAGTCAAGTGAAATTTTGTCTATCAGAATTTGCATTTGAATTCAGCGTGGTTTTAAGAGCAGAAGCAGCAAGGTGAAGAGTGCGGCAGCAAGTGTAGATAAAAAATTCACAGCGTCGTTGTTGAGGTACCCTTTGCGCTCGAGGGTAGCGCCGAGAAGGCTATCGAAAAAGAGACCGAAGATGCCGCCAGCGGTGCTGAGGATCAGGAGGAGCAATCCGCCGTTGAGGGCCCAGCTACCAGTGAGTGCGATGAGGAAGGCTGAGAGGATTCCAGCGAGCGAGCCGAGGAGGGTGATTCCGCCATTGGTTCCGGGTTCAACAATGCGCAGTGTTGTGATGAGCCGTGGACGTGTTCCAAAGCGGCGGCGGAGAGTGAGAGTGAGCGACTGGCCAATTTCGGAGGAGACGGTATCTGCGGCAGCTTCAGCGAGTGCGGCGAGGGCTGGAGCGAAGACTAAGCCCGGTATGTAGCCGTTGGGAAGGTAGAGGCGTGGGCCGATGCACGGCGATTTGATGAGCATGAATTGGACAAAGTGCAGTGCGAAGAGCATGGCCACGCCCAGATTTGCGGCGACCTGTGGCGCGGAGCGACCTGCATGAGACTCGGCTGTTCCGAGGCGTTCTTTTCCCGGGTAGCCGAGTTTGGTAGCTGCATAGGCCATGAGAAAGACGAAAAGGGCTGGTGTGAAGGCAGTTCTGAAGGGTGAAAAGGGAATCGGGGCGGTGGAAAAGATCAGGCTGGAGCTTATTGCGAAGCCAACAGCTGCGGCTGTGGGGGTTCCTGCGCGCATCAGCAGGACAATGATGGCGAAGAAAGCGCAGATACCAAAGCTCCAGAGAATGACGCGTTGGTCAATCGACAACCAAGCACCTGTTTCCAGGACCAGATCCGCGCCGGCAATGGGCACTGTGAGAAGCAAAATCAGGCGCGATTGCCATCGAAGTTCCATAGATTCATCATATGTGTGTGAAATGGATTTTGGAGTGAGGAGTTTGAAGAATCGACTACCCGAATGAAAGGTTTGGGCGTCCAATACCCATCCGTCTGATTTACAATCACAGAGGAGTACGAATTAAGCACTGAATGGATCAATTCTTCATGCAGAATTATCAGGCGCTAAGGCGTCTTTTTTATACCGGCGCGGCGTTAGCTGCAGTAGCCGTGTTGGCCGGTTGCGGAACTAATTTCCGCCCGGTTGTGATTCCACAGCCTGTTACGCCTCCACCAGCGCAGCCGCAGTCCTTTGCCGTCGTGGTATCGACGACTGGTACGGCGACACCTGGCATTGCGACGATTGTGGATTACTCAGGCGATACGGTGCTTGCCCAGTCCACGATTGGTCCCAATCCCCTATCTTTTACTGAAGATGCGAACGGCGCTTACGGATATACAGTCAATGACGATTTGACGTTGACGAACTTCCAGGTCACCAAGAATTTACTTGCAAGAAATCTTGGCTATTCGTCGTTGCCGTCGAGTAAAACGGGAATATTTGCAGGAATGTTTTCCCCGAGCAATGGCCTGTGGGTAGCTGATGCGGGCAACGATGTAATTGACGTATTGACAGGCGCGCCGGAGACATACAAGCTGTCCATCCCAGTTGCACCGTTGCCTGTTTTTACAATTGGGCCTGGTTCGAACGGGCAAAGAAATTACTCAATCAGCCAGAACAGTTCATCTGCGAACACGTTGAGTTATGGAGTCGTTTGTAACACTGCGCCGCAGGCACAAACTCAGCAAGGCGAGGCGGATGGAATGGAAATTGCCACTTTCACTGTATCCTCGAAGATTCCGCTTGGGGTTTGCCCGGTCTATGCTCTGGAGAGTCCGGATCAGAAGCGAGTCTACGTCTTCAATCGCGGCAGTGACACGGTGACGGTAATCAACAGCCAGTTAAATACTCTTGATCAGTGCGCACCTGGCGTCAATCAATCAGGCCAGCCCTTCACCTGCCATCCCACACTGCCTTTGTCACTGACTGCAGTGACTAACACGGGTATTACCCCGCCGAATGGAACTGCCGGTATGAAGAGTACGGCGGGTCCGGTTTATGCCGAGTACAACTCTGCAACGAACCAGTTGGTGATTGCCAATTATGATGGTGCGACAATATCTGTCATCGACGTTAGCCTGGATGAGTACGGCAATGACAGTGCAACTTTTGGAACAACTTATACTATCCCCGTGGGCAACAATCCTGCCAGCGTGACGGTACTCTTTGACGGAACGCGCGCCTATACCGCCAACCAAGCTGATGGAACAGTTTCGATTGTCAACCTGACCAGCCACACTCCTGAAAAGACAGTCGCAGTGAATGGCAATCCCTGGTCGGTAGTTTCAACCCAGAACTCGCAGTACGGCAAAGTTTACGTGGCATCCCCCAATAGCCCGTACATAACTATAATCCGTACCGATCTGGATATTGTGGATACGGCGTTACTGGTTGAAGGCAATCCCGTAGATGTGCGTGTTTCGACTCAGAATGGGACCAGCGGGAATGCCAATATCACTGCGCGTAAACCGGGGGCAGGGACGCCCTGCTATTTGCCTCCGAGCATATTGGACAACGTAACGTTGACGAATAACCCAACTGATTGTGGATTGTACGCTTTGCCGTAGGCTGTAACTGAACCCAATGAAAGATCTGCAAAAAGCCCCTGAATGATGAGGGGCTTTTTGCATTTCAGGCTGAAGTTGCAGAGTCTTTACGGGAGTGAGGAAATCACATAAGGCAGTGTCGGGGTAGTTGCGCCAATGGAATCTTCAACTGTGACAACATAGCCTTGAATGGTCAGCCCTTCCTGCAAGGGTGGGGGAATGAGGGTAGCAAAGCCGTAGTTGTCTGGAGTAAAGGTGCCGACGGCGATGGGAGGCTGTTGCTTGCCGCGGAGGATCCACAGCTCATAGGACTTGCCAACAGGCAGCGAGGGAATTTTCGAACCGGTGAAGTAGAGCGTACCGTGTTCAGGGGAGTACATGACGTGCCCCTCCGGTGGAGGAGTGAGGGTTGGCGTCTGGCGAAGATCGTCACGCTTTGCTTTGGCCGAGGTGAGCAGGTCGAGCAGTTCGTTCATGCGTGCAGATTCAATTTGTCCTTCGCGGGCTTGACCATTGAAAGTGTAGAACTGGGTGGCGATACGGTAGTAGTTGATGCCGAGGTAGAAGAGCGAAGCGGCCAGGACTGCAGATAAAACTTTTGCCCAGCGTCCATTCCCCAGCCATTCGAGATAAGGTGCAAAAGGTCTGAGCAAGACGAATTTGAACTTTTTAGAAGGGGGGGCCTGGCGAGATTGCTGAATTTGGGAGAGAGAGTCGAGGAACCGGTCGCGTGCACCTGCAGGTACAAATACCTGCGGGACAGCCGCACCATAAGCAGCAAGAGAGAGAGATTTCTGGCGGAGCTCCTCACGGCAGGCTGCACAGAGCAGGAAGTGCGCATGCATGGAGTTCTGCTCGGATGGTGGAAGCGTGGCCAGCGCATACTCAGTGAGTTTTTCATCGCTGATGTGCCCGGTTTTATTCATTTGCGTCGAGTGCATTGTGGAGTGTCTCTAAAGCGGAGTGCAAGCGGGAGTGAATTTTTTCCAGACTCAACCCGGTTTGTTGCGCGAGTTCGTCGTTGCCAAGTCCCTTGAACCAGACAAGCTCAAGGACCTGCTTTTGATCGGCGGGGAGAGCCGCAACGATGCGCTTGAATTTGTCCAGACGCCATGCTTGGTGCTTTGAAATTCCCAGTTCGTGCGGGTTGGGCATGGGGATGCCATTTTCATCGAGCGTACGGCCACTGAGATCACGAAACTCCAGGGCGCGCCGACGGGTGGTCAGAGTCAGCCAAATCGGCAGTACGCTGTTACTGGATATGTAATCCGAAGGCTGGCGCCAAACATCCAGCAAAACATCGCGGGTGACTTCTTCAGCAGCAGCTGCTGAATCAAGAATCCGCATGGCAATAGCGTAGCAAGTTAGCGAATAGCGATCGTAAATTTCGGCCATTGCGGATTTGCTGCCTGCAACAACAGAACTGAGCAAGGTAGCATCATCGAGGGTCTTCAACAAAGCGGGATTATCATTCTGCGCGTCGTTCGAATAGGAAGAATCAAAACCAGCAAGTGGCCTATTGTAATTCGATTTGAGCTTGGGTTGAGCCATATCACCTTTAACAGTAATCCACCCAAGTTTAATGGGCAAGCTGATAATGAGGGCGCAATTGATTAATTCCAGGAAAGTAATATCTTGAGTCAAGATGGCGAGAATTGTGACTGGATTCAAGACAACTTTTCAAGTAATTCTGACTTTGGTTTCTCATTACAAAGACGTATTCAGCGATGGAATGTGAGCATGAATGTCTGCATGACAGCCGCTGCATTAGTATTGGTTTTGGATTGCAGGAATTTGTATTTTGAAAAAGCAGGGTGCGATTGTCAGCTGAAAAGAAAATTCGTCCAAATAAAATCCGGCTGGACGCACGACTGGTTGAATCTGGCCTGGTGCAGAGTCGAGAGCGCGCCCGTGCGCTGATTCTTGCCGGGCGTGTGCTGGTGGCGGAACAGAAGATGGAAAAGCCCGGAGCTTCAGTGGCGGATGATGCAGCGATCAGAATCCTCGGAGATGAGATGCCTTTTGTCAGCCGCGGAGGATTGAAGCTCGCCGGTGCGCTGGTTCACTGGCCGATTCCGGTTGAGGGACGCGGATGCCTGGATGTAGGCGCTTCAACAGGCGGGTTTACGGATTGCCTGTTGCAGCATGGCGCGTCTCATGTGACGGCCGTGGACACGGGCTTCGGTCAGATTGCGATGAAGCTCAGGATTGACCCGCGTGTTCGACTCGTTGAGCGAACTAACGCGCGCTTGTTGAAGCCGGGTGAGTTGGATGGCGATGCTGCCAGATTTGAAGGTCGAACTCAGCTGACGCTCCTGGTGATGGATGTTTCTTTCATTTCAGTCACGCTGGTTTTGCCACCTGTGCTGTTAGCAGCACCGCATTTGAGCGAGGCCGTGATTCTGGTGAAGCCGCAATTTGAAGCAGGGCGCGAGCATGTGGGCAAGGGTGGAATTGTGCGTGATCCTGAAGCACACCGACTTGCTGTTGAACGCGTCGCTGATTGTGTGCGCGAGGTTGGCTGGCGGGTCGTGGAGACGATTCCTTCACCGATCACCGGAACAGAAGGCAATCAGGAATTTCTGCTTTACGCCAAGCGGCCGTAGTGGGTTGTTGCACTCACCGTGAGAGGCCATTTGCAATCCAAGTGCGCAAGAGCGAGCAAATCCATTACACTGGAGCGGCATGGAACGCGTTGCTATAGTCTCGAAGCCGCAGCAGGAAGAACTCCGCAAGATTCTGCCGGAGCTGATCGCGTGGCTGAACAATCATAATTTTGAAGCGCTGCTTGATCGCCAAAGCGGTGCGTATCTTGACGCGGCGCAAAGCTCTGTTCAAGTTGTTGAACGAGCAGAATTGCCAAAGCACAATCCGCGACTGGTCATCATGCTGGGCGGTGATGGAACGCTGCTCTCCGTGGCGCGAATATTTGCTTCAACAGGAACGTCCATTCTCAGTGTCAACCTCGGCCAGTTGGGTTTTTTGACCGAAGTGCGGCTTTCCAATCTTTACCCAACGCTGGAGGGATGGCTTGATGGAAAGCATCTGATTGATTTGCGTGCCATGCTCCATGCCAGCCATTGGCGCAACGGCGAACGCATTACTTCTTTTGAAGCGCTCAACGATGTGGTCTTGTCCAAGGCTTCCATCGCCCGTATGGGCGAGTACACGGTTGAACTCGATGGTCGCACTGCCGCCAACTTCCGCGCAGACGGGGTGATTGTTGCCACACCCACCGGGTCGACTGCGTACAACCTTTCTGCAAATGGTCCCATCCTGACGCCGGACGTCGACGCGATGGTGATTTCTCCCATCTGCCCGCATCTGCTGACACTGCGCCCGATGGTGGTGCGCGGAGATGCGGTGATCACCTTGCGTGTGATTGGCGTACCCGACCAGACAATTCTCACCGTCGATGGACAGCGCGCCGTGGAACTGAGACTCGGCGACGAGGTTCGCTGCTGCCGCTCGCGCGATGCAGTCAAATTGATTCGCATGCAGCAAAGCAGCTTCTTCGACGTTCTGCGCACCAAGCTCAGCTGGGGCGAACGCTAGGCATTGCATGCAGCAGACGCGTCTATAGGCGCCTCGATTTTGCGGAAACAAACTTTGGTCCGTTTTTATCCAGACTTTTCCGTCAACTCAGCCCAGCGTGCATAGAGTGCGGCGCTTTCGTGCTCGGCGATTTCGAGTTCGGCGAGGGCTGCTTGGAGGGCGGTGGCGTTGGTGGCGACGGAGGGGTCTTCGATGGCGTGACGGGCATTTTCGAGTCGGGTATCGGATTCTTCAACGCGCTTTTCGATGGTGGCGAATTCACGGGCTTCAAGGTAGGAGAGTTTTTTGCGCGAACCCGATGATGATTGCAATTCAATCGAGGTTCTTGTAGAAGAGCCGTTTGTATTCGAGGAAGATTTTGCGGCCGCGCTTGAGAGCTGACTCTGTGCCTGACTCTGATCGGCCAACCAGTTTTCCCATTGCGCATAATCTGCGAAGCGTCCGACGTTGCCCTGGCCATCGAGGCCAAGGACAGTGGTGGCGACGCGGTTGAGCAGGTAGCGATCGTGCGTGACGAGGACGATGGAGCCAGGGAAGTCGATGAGGTTTTCTTCGAGAATCTCAAGCGTGGGCAGGTCGAGGTCGTTCGTCGGCTCGTCGAGCAGGAGCAGGTCGGCGGGTTCGAGCATCAGATTCGCAATCAGCACGCGGGCACGCTCGCCGCCGGAGAGTTGCGCGACGGGCTGGTTGAGCTGCGAAGGATCGAAGAGAAAGCGCGTGGCCCAGCTGGCGACGTGGATGGTGCGGTCCTGGTAGATGACCGAGTCGCCTTCGGGTGCGAGGGCGCGGCGCAGGGTGAGCGTGGAGTCGAGCTCTCGCATCTGGCTGAAGTAGACCATGCGCAGAGCTTCGGCGCGTTTGATGGTTCCGGCAGTGGGCTTCAGCTCATTGCGCAGCAGACGCAGGAGGGTTGTTTTGCCGCTGCCATTGGGACCGACGAGTCCGACCTTCATTCCGGCGGTGAGAATGAAATTCAAATCTGAGAAAAGTGTGCGCGCTTCAGATTTTTCTTCAGTAGACGGAACAGCGCAACTCACTTCAGTGAATTCGACGAGTCTTCGTGTCTTGCGTTCGCTCGATGAGAACTCAATGCCCGCGGAGTTGACGGTGCTGCGTGAGTCCATATCGGCGAGCTGGCCCATGAGCGCGTTGGCGGAGTCGATGCGCGCCTTCGATTTTGTGGTGCGAGCCTTGGGGCCGCGACGCAGCCATTCGATTTCGGTTTTGACCTGGTTACGCAGGCTCTCCTGTTGCTTGGCGTTGGTTGCAAGCCAGGCCTCGCGCTCTTCAAGAAATCGGCTGAAGTTGCCTTTGACGCGCAGAAGTCCGTCAGGGTAGATGCGGTTCAGCTCGATAATTGAATTCGATGTGCGCTCGAGAAAATAACGGTCGTGGCTGATGGTGACGGCGGCAAAGTTTGCGCTGGCGAGCAACTCCTCGAGCCACTCGATCCCCGCTAGGTCAAGGTGGTTGGTGGGCTCATCGAGGAGCAGAACATCGGGCTGCGAGACGAGCGCTTCAGTAATCGCCAGACGCTTTCGCCAACCGCCGGAGAGGGAAGTGGCCTCGGTGTCGAGGTCTTCAAAGCCAACGCGGCCGGCAGCTTCACGTAGGCGGCCTTCGTGCTCAGCTTCAGGGACGTGCGATGCGGCGAGCGCAGCTTCAAGAACGGCGCGGATGGTGAGCCCCGAAGGGAATTGCGAATCCTGGGCAACGTAAGCAGCCTTGGCGCGTTTACGGACGGCAAAATCGCCGGTATCTGCCGTAACGAGGCCGGCAAGAATCGCGAGTAATGTGGATTTACCAGCGCCGTTGGGGCCGATGAGGCCGATGCGGTCGCCATCGAGAACCGTGACCGAAAGATTGCGGAAGAGGGGTGCGGAACCGAAGGCCTTGCTGGCGGATTGCAGATTGAGAATTGGGGGCATCTGTAATAAGAGTATCGTGTGGGGGCAAGGTAGGCGCTTTCAGGGAGCAGGGCTGTACTCACACAGGGACTCACAACTATACTCACTCGTGGAAACCAACGAGTTCATTTACTTACAGGAGATTTTCTTATGCCCTCAGATGCACTTGCTTATGTTCGAGAGCACAACGTTCGCTTTCTTGACGAGTTGAAGAGTTTGCTGCGCATACCATCTGTTTCCACACTGCCAGAGCACGCCGGGGATTGCCGCAAGGCAGCGGAATTTCTGGCTGCCGAGTTGCGACGCATTGGGATGGAGAATGTGCGCCTCATCGAAACCGGCGGACATCCGCTGGTCTATGCCGATTGGCTGCATGCAGAGGGCAAGCCGACGATGCTGGCTTATGGACATTACGATGTGCAGCCGCCGGATCCACTTGATGAATGGCTCTCTCCGCCTTTTGAACCGACCGAGCGTAATGGGAACATCTATGCGCGCGGCGCGGTCGATGACAAGGGACAGGTTTACATGCACGTCAAGGCGTTTGAGGCGCTACTCGCGACGACGGGCAAATTGCCGGTCAATGTGCGCGTGATCATAGAGGGCGAAGAAGAAGTTGGCGGCGAGGGAATTGCGAATTTTGTGGCGTCGAATCCGCCAGAACTCAAGGCGGATTTTGCGCTCGTATCCGACACGGAGATGTTTGCCCCCGATCTTCCGACTCTTTGCGTGGGATTGCGTGGAATGATTTACACCGAACTTGAAGTGCGCGGCGCAAAGACTGATCTTCATTCTGGTGTATACGGTGGTGCGGCGCCGAATCCATTCTTCGCCTTGGCGCTTATACTTTCTCAACTGAAGGATGAGAATGGGCACATTCTGATACCCGGTTTCTATGATGGAATAATTCCGCCGAGCGCAGAGGAGTTGAAGGCCTGGGAGAGTTTGCCCTTTGACGAGGAGAACTACCGCATTCACGAGGTTGGTGCGAGTGAATTGGTGGGTGAGCCCGGCTATAGCGTGCTTGAACGCACCTGGGCGCGTCCGACGCTCGAAGTCCATGGTATGCCGGGCGGATTCATCGGCGCCGGCGCAAAGACGGTGATTCCTGCGCGTGCTGTAGCCAAGGTTTCCATGCGCCTGGTTCCTGGAATGACTCCACAACGCAGCTATGATCTTTACCAAAAATATGTCAAGCATCTAATCCCGGCCGGTGTTGAAGTGGAAACGCGGCTGATTCACTCAGGAGAAGCTTGCCTGATTCCGGTGGACAATCCTTATATTCAGGCGGCGACGCACGCACTCTACGAGGTTTGGGGCAAGGAGACGGTTTTTATCCGCTCCGGTGGTTCAATTCCAATTGTCGGCGACTTTGACCGTCACCTTGGCTTGCCATGCGTGATGATGGGCTTTGGATTGCCCGATGATAATCTGCACGCGCCTAACGAGAAGTTCAACTTGAAGAACTTCTTTTTGGGAATTGAAGCGCTGGTTCGCTTCTTTGAAGAAGCGGGCAAGATTGAGCCCGCATCGAAGGGCTGATTCAGGATTCAAGGAATATTCGTGTCATCGGAGCTCTCTTCGCGTAATCTGACGAAGAGAGCTCCGCGAAAAATCGATGAACAACATTGAGAATTCAGAGACATTGAACGCCGTGACTTCTATTGGGAAGAACGCGGAGCCAATTGTTGTCTTTGAGAATGTCTCCAAAGCCTTTGGTTCGAATGCCGTGCTCAAGAACGTAAGTTTTTACGTGGAGCGTGGGCAGACACTCTGTATTTTGGGCAGAAGCGGAGTGGGGAAATCTGTTGCCCTGCGGTTGCTGATGGGCTTTTTAAAGCCGGATGAAGGATCCATTCGATTTGATGGCGAGGAGATCAACAATCTTTCAGAGGAACAGTTGCGTCCGATTCGTGAGCGCATCACGATGGTCTTTCAGAATGGCGCACTTTTTGATTCGCTGACGGTGCGCGAGAACATCGCTTTTCCACTGCGCGAACGGGAAGGGATGACGGACGAGGCTGAGATTAAGGCGAGGGTCGATCATCTGCTCAAACTGGTTGGGGCTGAAGATTCGGTCAAGTCACTGCCGGCAAGCCTATCAACAGGGCGCAAACGGGCTGTGGCAATTGCCAGAGCTCTGGCGGCGCGCCCCGAAGTGGTGCTCTATGATGAGCCGACCACAATGGTTGACCCCATCATCTCCAAACGGATGGCAGAACTGATTGAGAAGCTCAAGCAGCAATTTGGATTGACCAGCATAGTGGTTACTCACGATATGCGGTTTGCAGAGCGCCTAGCCGACCTGGTTCTCTTTCTCCACCAGGGCGAGGCCAGCTATTTTGGTCCACTCAAAGGATTTGTGGAATCAATAGACCCGCACATCCAGCAGTTCCTGAGCTTGGATGCATATGAATTACCTTCGATTGACATTAGTTGCTGAGTCGTAATCTGGCGCCGCTGAATTTTTATTGCATTTGAAACTATTAATAGAGGATTCTAAAGATGTTGCATGGTTTTTTGGTGAAAATCAGGTGAGAGTAGAGCTATAAGCGACAGTACCCGCTTGAACTGCCGTAGTACTTAAGAGAGAGCAGTTAGTATGAGAGGTTACTTTGGTGAATTTTGAAGGGTTGAAAACTGAGGAATTGTTATAATGTAGTCACAAAGCACTTGGTCCGCTTCTCTTTCGCCTTGTCTTCTCCTCGGACGTCGGTCAATACCAACTAGTAGTACCTGGGTTCAACTCTTTCATTAGGTTTTGATTGAGTGAGTGCTAAAGGTACATCTACGCGATTATTCAGTGATTGCAACTTGAATCACTCAAAGATTAACCTCCAATTTCAAGCGAATTAAGGTGTCGATCCAGCTATGGCTACCACTGATTTCTGGCAAAGATTATCAGCGACAGTCGCATCCGTTCAGGATCGCGTAGATACATCTGCGGGCCGTTCTGATCGAAGGTTCCGTGGTTCTGCGACCTTCTGGATCACGATGGATCTTGCATCCATCGTAGGTTCAGTATTTATAGCTACAATCATCGACCTGAATACCAGTCCTGTGAAGGGCGCCGAGGGATTTTGGCGTGGAACGCTAATTCATGGGCGTTCGATGTGGATTCTGCTTGGTCTCCTTTGCTGGTTCACTTTGGCGCTCATTGTAATCAGCCGCCGAATGCATCTTTACCAGCCGCAAAGACTGACTAACTACCTGCATGAGCAACGATTGAGCGTTCAAGCTTGCCTCACTGCCGGATTGATACTGACGGGCACCCTGTATATCTTGCATGCAGCGGATATACCGCGTGGAATCGTTTTGGCCACCATTGTTCTGACCACGCTGACGCTAAGCCTGCGACGTTTTCTTTATAGATTCTCGCTCTATCAAAAATTTGAGCAAGGCATTGGGACGCGCAATGTGATGATCCTAGGCACAGGGCCAGAGGCGCATGCATTGCGGCATCACATCGAGAGCATTCAGCATTTGGGATACAGCTTCAAGGGATTTGTTGAAATGCCCGGCAAGGTGGGGGCGCAAGCCAATCCTTCGGCAGATATTGTTGGTGGCTACGATACGCTCTTCGAAGATGCGCGACGCCTGTTTGTGGATGAGATATTTTTTGCGTCACCCGCAGAGCGCGGACTGATTCAGCGCACACTCGAGTTGGCCCAGCACAACGGTGTTGATCTTCGCGTTGTACCTGATCTCTACGATGGCCTTGCCTGGAACAGCCCCATTGAATATGTCGGGCAATTCCCGACTATTCCACTGCATCGCGGCCATGTCCCCGAGTCGGCGCTTTTACTCAAGCGAATGCTCGACATAGTTTTAGGAACCATTGCAGTAATTTTTCTGATGCCGGTGATGATCGCCATTGCCATCGCCATCAAGTTCGATTCCCCTGGACCGATTTTTTACAAATCTGACCGCATCGGCAAAAAGGCGCGCGTCTTCAAATGCATCAAGTTCAGAACCATGGTGCAGGATGCAGAAAAGCGCCGTGCCGAGATGTTGCATATGAACGAGCGTGACGGCGTGCTCTTCAAGATTGCCAATGATCCGCGTATCACTCCACTTGGTCACTTCCTGCGCAAATACTCGCTGGACGAGTTGCCGCAGTTCTTCAACGTAATGATTGGCGACATGAGCCTGGTGGGGCCACGCCCTCCGATTGCAAGCGAAGTTCGCGAATACAAACTCAGTCATTTGCGCCGACTCGATGTGACTCCGGGCGTTACGGGTCTTTGGCAGGTACAGGCACGTCAGGATCCATCATTCGACAGCTACATCTCCCTGGATGTGGCCTACATTGAAAATTGGAGTATCTGGCTGGACATCAAGATCATTGTGCGCACCATTGGTGTCGTCTTCTCCGGCACTGGTTCTTAATGCTTCAAACCTGCGGCCGAGGATTTAAACTGGAAGCGTGAAGATTGCGCTGGCACAGATCAACCCCACTGTCGGGGATTTCCGCGGTAACCTCAATCAAATTGTGGATGATTGCCGTCGCGCTGCCGACCGTGGCGCACGACTCACTGTTTTCTCCGAACTGGCACTGTGCGGCTACCCGCCTGCAGATTTCCTTGAGAAGCCGAGCTTTCTGCTCCGCTGCACTGAGGCCGTTCGCGAGCTTGCCGAGAGGACGCAGGGGCTTTCAACTGCCGTTCTTGCAGGAGTAGCGCTGCCGGTTGAGAATCTGACCGGTAAACGCGCGGCCAACGCTGCAATCCTCATTGACAAAGGTCAGATACTCCTTGAACAGCACAAGCGTCTGCTGCCATTTTACGATGTCTTCGACGAGCAGCGTTATTTTGTTCCTGCGCGTTCACAGAGCACAGTCGAGCTTGATGGTCAGCGTCTTGCAATCACCATCTGCGAAGACGCCTGGAATGACAAAAACTTTTGGCCGCGGCGTCTGTACACGGTTGATCCTGTTGAAGAGCTGATGCGCGAGAATCCGGAGATCCTCATCAACCTCTCCGCTTCGCCCTACTGGCACTCCAAGCGCTCTGTACGCCGCAGGATGTTGGCGAGGATTGCGCAGGTCCACAAAATTCCAGTTGTGATGGTGAACCAGGTGGGTGGAGACGACAGCCTGCTCTTTGACGGCTCGTCTCTGGCCTTGAATGCTGCGGGCGAAGTCATTGCGCAGGCAAAATCCTTTGCAGAGGATTTGCTAATTGTTGACACGCATGATGTGCACGCCGCACCAGTTGCCGAAGCCGAAGAGCCTGACGAAGAAGCAACCTGGCAGGCGCTTGTGATGGGCACAAGAGATTATGTGCGCAAATGCGGATTTACACGTGTGCTGGTGGGCTTGAGCGGCGGAATTGACTCAGCGCTGGTGGCTGCGATTGCAACTGAAGCCTTGGGGCCCGACAATGTGCTGGCGATCGGAATGCCGAGTCCGTATTCCTCTGAAGGGTCAATCACCGATAGCCGTGAGCTGGCAAAAAATCTCGGCATTCGCTTTGAACTGATTGGGATCTCAGAACTCTATGAAGATTTTGCATCTGCTTTGACTCCGGTATTTGCCACTGAAGGGGCCGGCGCAGTGACAGGATTGACGGCAGAGAATCTGCAACCTCGCATTCGCGGAACGCTTCTGATGGCACTTTCGAACAGGCTTTCAGCGTTGGTGCTCTCGACGGGAAACAAATCCGAGATGGCTGTTGGCTACTGCACACTTTATGGAGACATGGTGGGTGCGCTCGCCGTGATAGGCGACTTGCTCAAGACGCGTGTCTACTCAGTTTGCAGTTGGCTCAATCGCAACAAAATTTTGATTCCGGTTTCAATCCTCACCAAAGCTCCGTCGGCTGAGTTGCGCCCCGATCAGAAGGACACCGACTCGCTGCCACCCTACGAGACACTCGATGTAATAGTTGAGGCTTACGTAGAGCGGTATGAAACCCCCGAAGAGATTACCACTGCTTATGGCTTCCCACTCCCGCTTGTCCAAAAGGTAGTCCGATTGATTGAAAGCTCCGAGTACAAGCGACAGCAGGCAGCACCAGTGCTCAAAATTACACCAAAATCATTCGGAATGGGCCGCCGTTTTCCCATTGCGGTCAAGGTCGAGGTGTAATCTAGAGATGTGGCAACTGAAGGGCTCCCAAGCTCGCAAAGCCCGCGCAATCGCACTCACAATTTTTGTAAACGCGCTCATGCCCCCAGCAAGCGGGCAGCGCACAAGGAGAAACGCTTGATTCGTCTGTCCAACACCATTGCCAGTGCAATAATGCTGGCCGCCTTTGCATTGCCTCTCGCCGCACAACAGGATGTTCCAGCCGCACCTCCGCAGGAGCCTGCAGCGCCTCAGTCCAATGCAGCGCCAGTCTTCCCCAAGCCTGATCCAGCCAATTTCACTGCCACTTCTCCGACCAAGGAAACAGTTGACGCCTTCTTCACAGCTAACTGGGGTTTTGACGATAGCCGCATCTGGCAGGTCGAAGCCATCTTCAAGACCAAAATTGAAGGAATCAGCAAGGTCATTGTCTATGTTGGCGACAAGAGTGGCAAATCGAAGCCGCAAGCGATGCCGTTCTTTGTTCTTCCCGATGGCAAGCATATGATCATCGGCGATCAGCTGATTAATTTTGGCGCACAGCCCTTTGCAGGTCCACGTGAAGAGGCCAAGCTCCGCGCCGACGGCCCATTCCGTGGTGCAGAGTCAAAGGATTTTGAGATTGTAGAGTTTGCAGATTTCCAATGCCCACATTGCAAACTGGCGCAGGATACGATGGATAAGCTCGTCAAGGATTATCCGAAGGCGCGCATCGTCTATCAAAACTACCCCCTCACAAAGATTCATGCCTCTTCTTATACCGCAGCGGCCTACGGAGTTTGCGTAGCCAAGCTCGGCGGCAACAAGGCGTTCTTCACTTATGCTGCCGCAGTCTTTGAAGGTCAGGATGGACTCAGCTCACCGGATGGCGCAACACTGACCCTGAACAGCTCCGTGAGCAAGGCCGGTCTAGATCCTGCCAAGGTTGAGGCTTGCTCAAAGCTGCCTGCAACCAAGGCCACTGTGGATGCATCGGTCAAGCTGGCTGAAGATCTCGAGATCAGCGAGACTCCGACGCTGCTTATCAATGGCCGCGCAGTTCCAGCAACAGCGCCATACGATGTGCTCAAGCAGATCATTGATTACCAGGCAAAGCTTGATGGTGTTGCGGCAAAGTAACAGAGCATACAGATAAAGCTGAACAAACAACAAACTAAGATGGCCTTCACTTTCATTTGCAATACTCTTCGCAGAGTTGCTAATGTCACTGAAGGCCATCCGTATTTCTAGCGATTAGGCAGGAGAGAGAATGCGCGGTTACTTACGCTACGCGTTAATTCATGCAATCTTGTGTGCGCTAATTTTGTTTTGCGCATCACCCCGCTTTGATGCGCAATCCATATCACCTGCTCAACTTCCACCCTATGCGCCTGATGCAAAGCTAGAAGCGATCCTTACTCCAATTGTCGAGAAGGCAATCGCAGAAGGGAACATCCCAGGCGCGGTGCTTGTCGTGGGTCATAACGGCAGCATCGTCTATCGAAAGGCGCTGGGAAAACGCTCGCTAGTCCCCACCGAAGAGCTAATGACTGAAGACACGATCTTCGATCTTGCCTCACTGACCAAATGTTTTGCAACAACACTTTCAGTAATGAAGCTGGTCGAAGAAGGCAAGCTGCGGCTCAACGATCCCGTCTCCAATTATCTGCCGGAGTTCAAGCAGAATGGCAAAGGCGAAGTCACAATTCGCCAACTGATGACGCATTACTCCGGTCTGCCGCCCGATCTTGATCTCAAAGAGCATTGGCAGGGACGAACTGCGGCTTACGAGATGGCCATGCAGGAGACGCTGACAAATCCTCCCGGCACGCGATTCGTCTATAGCGACATCAATTTTGAAACGCTCGGATTCGTTGTTGAAAAAATCACCGGGCAAACGCTTGCAGAATTTGCTGTAGAAAATATTTACACGCCACTTGGTATGAAAGAAACACGTTTTCAGCCGCCAGCAGAATGGATTCCGCGCATTGCACCGACAGAGTTTGATGAGAGTGGCAAGATGCTTCGCGGTACAGTTCACGATCCCACAGCGCGACGTATGGGCGGCATCGCAGGACACGCCGGGCTCTTCTCTTCAGCGAACGACTTGATATTGCTGGCCGAAGATCTGCTCGGCAACTCAAAGATTCTATCTGGAATTTCCATTGAGAAAATGACCACTCCTCAACAGCCTGCGACTGCGTCTACACTGCGCGGACTGGGCTGGGATATTGATTCAGCCTTCTCCACCAATCGCGGCGAGTTGCTGCCGGTTGGCTCATACGGCCACACGGGGTTCACCGGGACATCGCTCTGGATTGATCCAGTCACGCGCACCTACATTATTTTGCTCACCAACGCCGTCCATCCGCATGGCGGAAAATCGACGGTTGCACTGCGCACAAAAATTGCGAATGCCGTTGCCGCCTCATTGCAGTTGAACCCGAGTGAAACAGAACGCATTCGCCTCGCCTCTATTACTGGCTACAACGAATCGATGGCAGCAACGCGCCGCATCACCACGCGCAATGGCCAGGTGAAGTTCGGAATTGACGTACTCACAGAAGAAAAATTCAAGAGCCTTCACCCCGATGCTGCTCATCCAGTCCGCGTGGGATTGATTGCCAATCAAACGGCTCTTGATTCTGATGGCCACCGCACGATTGATTTACTTACGCATGCGACTGGCGTGAGGCTTGTTGCCATCTTCAGCCCCGAGCATGGAATCAACGGCGCGATCGACACGACTGCCATCGGCAATTCCACTGATGCAATCAGCGGCGTGCCTGTTTACAGCGTATACGGCGACACAGATGCAACACGCAGGCCCGCACCGCAGGTCATCGCTGACCTCGACGTAATTCTCTACGACATTCAGGATGCAGGTGTGCGCTTCTACACTTACGAGACCACGCTCGGTTATTTTCTTGAAGCAGCGGCAAAGGCAGGCAAGGAGATAGTTGTTCTCGACCGCCCGAATCCACTCAACGGCGCTTACGTTCAAGGTCCGATCTCTGATCCTGGCCGCACATCATTTGTGAACTACTGGCAGATTCCTGTGCGCCATGGAATGACAATCGGCGAACTGGCAAGGCTGTTCAATGCTGAGAAAAATATCAACGCCAGGCTTACCGTCGTGCCGATGCGTGGGTGGCAGCGTGGCGACTGGCTTGATTCAACGGGAGCAGAGTGGGTGACCCCTTCGCCGAATCTACGCAATCTAACTGAAACCATTCTCTATCCCGGTCTTGGAATGATTGAGGGAACCAATCTCTCCGTCGGTCGTGGAACAGACACGCCTTTTGAAGTTGTGGGTGCGCCGTGGATTGAGCCTCACAGACTGGCTGATGCACTTAATGCGAGGCTGATTTCAGGCGTGCGATTCATTCCAACAACCTTCACCCCGAAGAGTTCCAACTACGCGAATCAACTCTGCGGTGGAGTCAGCGTTCTGCTCACCGATCGCGAGGCTCTTGACGCGCCGGAGATGGGCGCAGAGATTGCTTCAACACTTCACGTGCTCTATCCAGATAATTACCAGCTCACCGCGCTCGACCGCCTGATGCTCAACAAAGCCAGTTTTGACGGTCTAAATGCTGGCAACGACCCACGGAGAATTGCTGAAGATTGGCAGGATGAAATAGACAAGTTCATGAAGATGCGCGCGAAGTATTTGTTGTATTAAGCAGATTCTCGATAATGTATCTCAAAAGAATCGGGCCCTTAGGATAGGTTTCTCAGGGCCCGATTCTTTGACTATGGAACTACTCTGCAACAGCCATCTTTTTCAGCGACTCGTTGAATGGCGCTTCCAATGTGCCACGCTCGGTAAAGATTGCGGTGAGATACCTGGCCGGAGTCACGTCGAAGGCCGGGTTGCAGATTCCCACCCCATGCGGTGTGAGCTGCTTGCCGCCGTGATGCGTCACCTCGACTGGCGACCGCTCTTCAATCGGAATCGCAGCGCCATCTGGAGTCTTCATGTCGATCGTCGAGCACGGCGCCGCAACATAGAAGGGAATTCCATGCTCACGCGCGAGGATCGCAACGTTGTAAGTTCCAATCTTGTTGGCAAAGTCACCGTTAGCGGCAATGCGATCTGCGCCCACAACAACAGCCTGAATCTTGCCGGCACGCATCAGGCTCGCAGCCATGTTGTCGCAGATAACTGTGGTATCAATGCCATCGTGCATCAACTCCCACGCCGTCAATCGCGCGCCTTGCAGAAACGGCCGCGTCTCGTCGGCATAAACCTTGATGCGCTTGCCCTGCTCGACTGCCGAGCGAATCACGCCGAGCGCAGTTCCATATCCGCACGTAGCGAGTGCTCCGGCATTGCAGTGAGTCAGCACGCCACCTTCATCGGGCATGCGCTCACCACCGAATGCGCCCATTGTTTTGCAGGCGGCAATGTCTTCGTTGTACATGGCGTGGGCTTCGGTGAGGATACGTTCTTTTACCGAGCTCATGGGCGTCTTCGTTGCGAGCAACTCTGCGAAGAGACGCTTCATACGATCAATAGCCCAAAATAAATTCACCGCCGTGGGCCGTGTTCCCGCAAGCCGCGCGCAGATGGCTTCAAACTCAGGCGCAAACTCTTCGATGGTTTTGGCTTTCGAATCCTTGGCGCCGAGGGCAACACCGTAGGCAGCTGAAACGCCAATCGCCGGCGCACCGCGCACGACCATCGTGACGATGACCTCTGCTACTTCTTCGTAGTTGGTGGCGAGTACATAGCTCTCCTCAAGAGGGAGCTTTGTCTGATCAATAAAGTTGACGCCCTTAGGCGTCCATTCAAGTGTGAGAATCATGCTTCTCTAGTTTAAATCAACAGCGCACGAAGCGAGGGAACAGGGAACAGGGAAGCGAAAAGCTTTTAATAAGCGCATCAATCTACAGCCTACAGCGAATTTTGCTGAAGCGATTTTGTTCCCTGTTCCCTGCCTCTACTGCACTACAGGCAAACTGATGAAGCTTTCAGCATTGGGCGCGTGATAGATCCGCTCTGTTGCCTTCTGATAATCACCAGGCTTTGCGTTGAAGATATTCGGCACAAACGACTGTGGATTACGGTCATAAAGCGGGAAGAGCGAGGACTGTATCTGCACCATGAGCCGATGGCCAGGCAGCAGCACATGGTTCACCGTCGGCAGAGCGAATTTGTACAAGAGAGGCTTATCCGGTGTGATTGCCTCAGGATGATCAAAGCTCGTACGATAGCGTCCGCGGAAAATATCGAGCGAAATGGAAAGCTGATAGCCACCCAACTCAGGTTGCTCTGGCACCGTATCAGGGAAGACGTCGATCAACTTTACGACCCAGTCTGCATCCGAACCACTGGTTGATGCAACAAGGTTCGCGATGGGCGCGCCGCTCAGCTTCAGTGGTACAGTCAGAGGCTCGCTGACATAAGTGAGTACATCGGGACGGTCGTCGACAAAGCGTTGATCCTCAACAAGCCAGTTTCCCCATCCATCGCCATCCGAAGCAACAATGGGCCGCGGGCGATAGGGAACAGGCTTCGCAGGATCAGAGACGTACTCGTCGAATGGAGACTTCTCGCTCGCACTCTTCTCAAAGGAGAGCCTGCCACCCGCTGTTAAGTAGAGCGGCTTTGATTTATGCGGGCAATTTTCTTCGCAGCTCGGCGGCCAGCTCTTGTATCGCTCCCACTTATTTTCGCCGGTGTTGTAGATGAGCACAGGTGGTGTGTCGGCCTTGGGCGCGCCTTCAACCAGGTATTGATTGAAGAAGGGAAGCAGCACATCGCGACGGTACTGCAGCGTTGTATCGCCCTCCCATTTAAAAACACCGAGCGTATAACCCAGACGATTCACCTGGCTGTGACGCCACGGTCCCATCACGAGAAAATTCTTGTCGTTGTTTGTATCCTTGGGTTCAACCGCAGTGTAAGCGTGAATTGCTCCCCACATATCCTCCTGGTCCCACAAGCCCTGCTCCCATAGTGTCGGCACAGTGAGAGGTTTTTGCGCAATGAGCTTGTCCAGCGCCTGACCCTGCCAGAATGCATCGTAGGCCTGATGATCGGCCAGCTTGCGTGCGAAGCCAAGATCCTGCACGCCGCCGTACCGCGCATACTCGCCGGCTGAGCCAAATCGCAACCAGCTTGTGTACTGATCGTGGCTCTCCTGTGGAATCGCGTCGCCCCTTCCGCGATGCGTCTCTTGCCCGGCTACAAAGTCAATGCTGCCTTGACGAAAAGCGCCGTAGTGGAACCAATCGTCGCCCATCCAGCCATCCACCATCGGGCTCTCAGGCGCAGCTACCTTCAGAGCCGGGTGCGGATTCAAGAGCGCCATCACCACGGTGAATCCTTCATAGGAGGAACCAATCATTCCTACACGGCCATTTGATTCCTTAACGTTCTTCACAAGCCAGTCAATTGTGTCGTAGGCATCTGTCGTATCATCAATGCCCGTCGTGTTTAACGGCCCAATCGGGGGCGGCGTAATCAGGTATGCGCCCTCCGAGCCATATTTTCCGCGCTCGTCCTGATAGACGCGAATGTAACCAGCGCCCACAAAAACATCGTCACTCTGTGGCAGTGCGTCGAGCATGCGGGGAGACTCGGCACGAGACGCGCGCCCAGCAGCGTTGTAGGGTGTGCGGGTGAGCACAATCGGCGCGTTCTTGGCGCCCTTTGGAATCACGATGACCGTGTACAGCTTGACTCCATCGCGCATGGGAATCATCTCAACGCGCTTTTCGTAGTCATAGTTTGTGCGTGGCGCAGTGAAGTGGTCGGGAATATCGTTCTCCACTGTTGTTTGCTGCGCGTGCATTGAGGATGAAATACCGAAGACGGTTGCAAGGGTAAACAACCCAATTAAACTCTGCTTGTTGAATCTCATCTGCATCAGCTGCTCCTGAAAGATAGATACACAACCTTCAGCACTCTCGAACAGTGCTGTCGCCTGATTCATGGACTGTGTTATCAGTTGAATTCTTTTGAAAATGACCCCGCCGTTGATTTTACTGACGCACTCTGTGGATAAGCAAAAAATCCCGCGGTCAAGGATGAATATGGCAGGCTCAGAAGAATGTGTGCCAAAATCCTGTATTACCACAATGCAAACTGCATCTTGATACTTTCTTCATCGTCGAGCAGATAGAATTAAAAGAGTTATGGCACGCAGAACGATTGAACAATACGAGATTTTGCGCAAACTGGGAACGGGTGGCAGCGGAGTGGTGTATCTGGCCAACGACACGCTACTGCAACGCCCGGTTGTGCTCAAGATTTTGCGCACCGGACTGTTGACGATGGAGCAGATGCGAACCACAGTTTTGCGTGAGGCGCGCCTGGCATCGGCGATTGAGCATCCGAATGTTTGCGCAATTTACGAGGTTGGCGAGACAGGCGACGAAGCATACATCGTCATGCAATACATTCCAGGCCGCTCGCTTGATACGATCATTGCGAATGGGCCGGCGTCACTTCCGCTCATTCTCTCCGTTGGCATTCAGATAGCCGATGGATTGCAGGCGGCGCACAGTTTAGGCATCTTCCATCGCGATCTCAAGCCACAGAACGTGATGCTGACCGACGGCGGACTTGTGAAGCTTCTCGACTTTGGCCTCGCGCGCCGTCTGCGTCCTGAGGATTCGACTTTTGATCCAGCCAAGCCAGCGCTTGCTGAGAACGCGACCGTCGCTGCAACGTATACTGCGCGTGGCGGCACTATCCGTTACATGGCGCCGGAGCAATTTGTCACTGGACACTCCAGTGCGCAATCAGATATTTGGGCTCTCGGCATCATCCTCTATGAACTAGTCAGCGGCCGTCACCCATTCGCGCGGCCTGATGCAGAAGATTTTCAGGCGATTCGTGCCATCCAATTTCAGGATTTCCCCGACCTTGGCGAAAATGTACCTGCGGAATTGAAGAGTGTGATTGCCACCTGTCTTGAGAAAAACCCCGCCGCGCGTTATGACTCAACCGGAGAAGTGCGCGAGGCGCTCAAGACCATCATGAAGGTGCTGCGCATTGAGACGGGTGTGATTCCCGGCGATGCGGCGGCGAATCTTCCTACTTCAAATCCTGAAGATGAAAAACGCACCACCGGGTTCCTCTCCATGCTTGCCGAGCGATTTCGCGAAGCAACCACCGATGAACACGAGAAGCACAATTCACTGGTCGTTCTCCCATTTTCAAATCTTGGCGCCACCGAAGTTGCGCCCTTCTATGGATTTGCTCTTGCCGACGCCATTGCCACGCGCCTGGCACGTATTCCCTCGCTGATCGTGCGTCCGTCCAGCGCGTTAATGAGCCTCTCGGTTGCACAGATGGATCCTTTGGCGCTGGGACAAAAGCTCATGGTCACGCACGTTCTCACGGGCAGTTTTCTCCGCTCTGAGCAGGGTTTTGATTTGAACTGGCAATTACTAGACGTTCCCGCGCAGAGTATTCGCACCGGCGGTTCCTTCTCGGTGCCATCACTCGATTTGATCGCTGTACAGAATGAAATTTCCAATGAAGTTTACGCAGCGATGCAGGGCCTTGCCGCCGATGTTCCTGAGCCAACTGAGCAAGCCAAACAAAATGTTCGTGGCGATGGTCTGCCAGAAAAAGTCAGCAATGAGTATCTGCAAGCTCGCGCCTTGCTCAGCGCATTCATGGCGCGCACCAGTGCACGCGCAGATCTCGACCGCGCTCACTCGCTCTTTCTCAGCGTGACCGTCAGCAACCCAACTTTTGCAGCAGCGTGGTCGGGCCTTGGAATTGCGGAGTTGCAGTATGTGCGCCATGGATTCGGCGGGCAGATTCACGTGATGCGTGCACGGCGTGCTTTTGACGAAGCTTTCGCTCTTGATCCCGGCTCGGCCGAGGCTAATCTTTATCGCATTTACATGCTGCTGTCGCGTGGCGAAAAGGAATCAGCGCGTCACGGAATCGCCAATCTGCTGGAGACCACAGCCAACGATTGGAACGTTCACATGGTTGCCGGCATTGCATTGCGCGGCGATGGAATGTACGAGGAGGCGCTTGCCGAGTTCAATCGAGCGTTGAAGCTGAACCCCTCGAATGCAGCTTTGCTTTACAACCATCGTGCGCGCGTCTTCCACTATCAAAACCAAATTGAACTTGCCGGCGATGAGCTTGAAAAAGGCCTCGCACTTGAACCGCGTCATCCTCTCTTGCGCACCTCGGCGGGTTATCAGCAAATGCGGCTTGGCAATCTTGACGAGGCCATCAAAATTCTTGAGAGCGTGATTCACGACGACCCATCACTTCGCATCGCAGTTCCAACGCTCGCGCTCTGCTACGTGCAACGCGGCGACAGCGCGCATGCAGCTACTTTGCTCCAGGACGAGACACTAGCCGCCGCTGAAGCCGACAGCGAGATGGCCTACAGACTGGCAACTTATTTTGCACTCGATGGCGACTCAACAGAGGCGCTGCACTGGCTGCGGCGTGCAATCTATCTGGGTAATGAGAACTATCCCTGGTTCCAGAAGAATCCTGCATGGAAGAGCCTGCACGACAATCCTGATTTTGAGCGCACCCTCGAAGATCTGAAGAAGAGCTTCCGCAAAAATCAGCGCACCTGGAAGCGACTTCTTGCCGAAATTCCGCAAGCCGAATAATTTCAGATGAACGCACATCACCACACTGACGAATTTCTTTCAATGCGCAAAGTCAATATCGCGCGCGGCGACCGTGTCGTTCTGCACGATATCAATTTGCAAATTCGAAGCGGCGAGCACGTCGTCATACTCGGGCCCAACGGATGCGGAAAGTCCTCGTTGATTCTTGCCATGTGTTGCCAGATTTATCCTCTTGTGATTCCGGGCATGGAAGTCAGCATCTATGGACGCAGTCGCTGGGATTTGAATGAGCTGCGACGCCACTTTGGAGTCGTTGCGGCCAACATCAGTGGCAACGAACTTCCCGGCGAGCGAACAGCTGTCACCACAGGCCTCGACGCGGTTATAGCGGGCTTCTTTGGCGCTTCAAGTTTATGGCCCAATCTGCTGATTACAGACGAAATGCGCGTGCGAGCCATGGAATCATTGACGAGACTTGACGCCACGCATCTGAGCACGCAATTCGTCGGAGAAATGTCAGCCGGAGAACGCCGCCGCATCCTCATTGCACGCGCATTGGTTCATCGGCCAAGGCAACTTCTTCTGGATGAGCCATCCAACGCGCTCGATCTCGCTGCTCAAAGGGAACTGCGCCAAACCATGCGCAGGTTGATGGACGAGGGCACCGGACTGATTCTGGTCACGCATCACCTCGGAGATATTCCGCCTGAGATTGACCGTGTCATTCTGATGAGCGCAGGCAGAATTGTTGCTGACGGCCCTCGAGAAGAACTGCTGACTGAAGCATGTCTGAGCGAGCTCTTCAATGCACCCATCCGGATTGGATGCGACGAGGAATGGCTGCATAGCTGGTAAAAGATTTGCAGATTGTAAAAGTTGACGAGCCGCCCCGCCTCTTGTAATTTGTCTTTACACGGGAAAGGAGGTTGATCCAGCTGATGAAATCTGATTGTTCCAGTTGTTTAATTCGTGAGGTGACTGAGGCCTGAGGCCACGCGCCCAGACCTAAGTAAGCCCCGGCGATCAACTCGCCCTGGCTATGCGGCACTCGCGGCAGCGCGATGGCCTTAGTCCAATCCCAACAGTTAACCGGCGGCCTGTCTCCTTCAAGAGGCAGGCCGCTTTCAATGCTCTTTTAAATACATCTCGATGTTGTACATCTGTTGCGACCACCCTACCTCGTGCATGCGCCACGCTTCTTCGCGGCGTGATTCGGGAAGTTCATCAAAGCCTGTTTCAGTCAAAGTCAAATGTGTGCCTTCTGATGTTGTGGCAAGTGAAAACTCAACCAGCGTTGGCTTCTCGTGCGAATAGTCAAAGTTGGCTTTGATGGCGTAAGGGTGCCATGTGTATGAGAAGAGTTCATTCGGCTGAATTTTCTGAGTCGTAAATTTCAACTCGATATCTTCCATGCCCTTGTGCAGAATCATTCCGGAGGCAATCTTGCCCTCTTCGAAGGGCTCTGCAAACTTCACACGGAACCACTCACCAAATTGCTCATGATCAGTGATCGCACTCCAGACGCGATGGAGAGGGAAGTAGAGTTCAACTTCTTTGCGGATTCGATTGTTCATGCCGGGTCTCCTGATGAATCTTACCTCGAGTTAACTGCATTCTCAACTCTGTGTTTCGTAGCTGACAAAACTGTAACTTGCTTCCGAGTAGTGCGTGTGCGTTACACTCACACTCGATGCGTGTCTTTGGAATTGATTGCGGAACCGAGATTACAGGCTTCGGCATTGTCGAACTCGCCGAGCCCGGTGAGCACGCGCGCAATCCGCATTTGGTCTGCGTAAAATTCGGCGCCATCCATCTTGCCAAAGCAAAATCCACCGCGCAGCGATTGAAGCAAGTCTTTGAAGAGCTTTCAGCCGAGATTGAGAAAGCCCAGCCTGACGTCGTCGCAATTGAAGAGGTTTTTTACTCCGTCAACGCCAAATCTGCGCTCAAGCTGGGCCAGGTTCGTGGGGTTGCGATTTTGGCCGCTGCACGCCACAACCTTCCCATCGCCGAGTATGCTCCGCTTAAAATTAAATCAAGTGTTGTCGGCTACGGTTTGGCCAAAAAGGAGCAGGTTCAGTTCATGGTGGCGCGCCTTCTCTCACTCCCGGCTCTTCCAGAGCCACCTGATGCCGCTGACGCGCTGGCCATCGCCATCTGCCATCTGCACACGGCGGAAACTGAAGCAGGGCAGCGCCGATGAACACCTTTACACTCTTAAGACGTTCCTGTGTTCCATTTTTCAGCGGCATTCTTCTTGCTTTCGTATCATCCTTGGCAACATCTCAAGTCCCCGCCTTCTCTGAGCCACGCATTCGCATCGAGTTCAGCAACGCAGCACTCTCGCCCTCTCACTGGATTCTCGAAATGCATACGGACGGCAGCGCGCATTTTCACTCTGACAGCCGAACATTTGACCCCAACAAGGATGATCCATCCATCCTTGCAATGCCGGCTATTGACAAAGATCTCCACCTCACGAAGGAATTTGTGCAGAACTTCTTCACTACCGCGCACGAACGCCACCTCTTCAATATTCAATGCGAAGCGCGCAACAAAGTTGCTTTTCAAGGGACAAAGAAAATTACCTACAGCGGTCCTGATGGTACAGGCAGTTGCCAATTCAACTTTTCCACGGACAAACACATTCAAGAGCTCGGTGATTCCGCAGTCGCAGTAGCCGCCAGTGTCACTGAGGGATTCAAGCTGCAAAGTCTTCAGATACACGACCGGCTGGGCCTTGACCGCGAGATGGAGTATGTCGTTGAGGCAGTCAAGGATGGCCGCATGCAGCAAATTGGCGTAATCCATGATGAATTGGAGAGTCTGGCCTCTGATGAATCGCTGCTTGAGAGAGTTCGCCATCGCGCGCGTATAATTCTCACGCAACTTGCACTCAACGGTTCGAATGATCAGACGAGCTTGGATGGGAATCAGTAACTATCCAATAGACACTGTGGTTAGGCATTTCCAACTTTATCGCAACTTTCTACTACGTTTCAGTGTCAAATGGTCAGATGAGCCTGCAAGCGTAAGATGGCCCATGGTAGTGGTTAACTTCAAGAGGTGTGCTATGAAAGATTCCTGGTTATTGAGCAAATCTGCTCTAGTGCTACTGGCAATTTCACTTTTTGCCTTGTCTTACGCACAATCACAGGATGCCGGCACAAAAAATCCACCTGTGCGCGGAGTCAGACTCAGCGACGTTGAGGGCTCCGTCGAGCTAGCTCAAGGCGATACCGTCTTGACGGATGCAGCCACTGCCAACATCACTCTTTATGAGGGCATGCGCCTGACCACGATCGACGATGGACGAGCCGAGATTCAGCTAGACGACGGTAGCCTCGTCCGCCTCACCCCGGCCAGCACGCTGACATTCAATTTGCTGCGCCATGAAGGGACTCAGTCCGAGACTGAGATTGAGCTTAACAACGGTCTCGCTTATTTCACTCTCAAGGCCAAGCAAGAAAACAGCGGACTGCGCATCAAATTTGGCGACGTACTGCTCGTTCCAACAACCGACAGCACCATCCGCATCAACTTTGACAAGGCTCCCGGTTCGGTGGCCGTCTTCACTGGTGAAGTCCATATCGAGCGCCCCAGCGGTCTTTCCGTTGACCTCCACGCCGGAGAAAATGTTGATCTCGATGCACGCGATGCCACGCATTATAATCTCACCGAGCAGATCAAATCGGACTCCTGGGATGGCTGGAATCACGACCGCGATCTAGCGCTCGCTGGCGCAGCATCACAGGAGACTCCAGCCTCGCAAGCCATGGCCAACGGATCGTCACCGGCATGGAATGACTTGGACGCCAATGGAAACTGGTATAACGTCCCCGATGTTGGCCCGGTCTGGTCACCCTATGATGCTGCTTACTCGGGCTGGGACCCCTATGGAAACGGCTCCTGGATGTGGTATCCGAACTACGGCTACTCATGGGTATCCGGCGCACCATGGGGCTATCTTCCCTATCGCTGCGGATTGTGGAATTATTATGACGACTTCGGTTGGGGATGGGCGCCTGGATTTGGTGGCTGTGATCCCTGGTTTGGCGGCGGTTTCTGGTTCGGCAACTACGGTTATGGTCCACGTGGATGGCACCATCCTCATCCTCCGCGCAGGCCACCGGAAGGTCATGGACCAAGACCACTCATCGCTGTCAACCACAATCACATTGGTGGTAAATTGATTCGTCCAACCAGTGGCCCGGTTACTATCGCCGGCCATACGGTCACTCCGTTACGCCCAGTAGTGGCACGCGGCAACTATGGAGTTACAGGAAGTCCTGGGCCAGTCAGCAGAGGCCCTGTCAACGTTAACGGTGGTGGTGGCGTAGGTGGCAATGGCAACGGAAATCGACCAATCGTCACCAGCGGCCGTCAGCCACGCCCTTCAGGTGGAGGTAGTACTTACAGGCCGTCACCACCGCCAAGTCGCAGCACGGGCTCTTCAAGTGGTAGCCACTCCTACGGTGGCGGTGGACACTCCAGCAGCGGTGGCGGCGGTGGTGGTGGTCATTATGGC